>Ga0190293_1000488_pt1 | contig 14208 bp, 9 predicted proteins | sample 48693001_MG_FD_161671 | JGI IMG/M metagenome (GOLD analysis project Ga0190293, IMG submission 161671) | Hydrothermal vent microbial mat bacterial communities from Southern Trench, Guaymas Basin, Mexico - 4869-30-0-1_MG | ecosystem: Environmental > Aquatic > Marine > Hydrothermal vents > Microbial... | reverse complement strand
CCCGCCTGCCGGCGTGGCAGGAAAAATCCTTGCTGCCCAAGGTGATTGCTGCGCATCATTCATTCTCATGCCTGCATGCTCCTTTTGCCTTCGTTGCCCTTCGGCAAACGCAATTCCGGCACTTCATTCATTATCACTGCGGCCAGCTTTCGTTCAATATAATGATCAAAGTTTAAATATAAATCAACCATTTAAATTCTCATTCTTTTTCATTAAAATCGTAATAGTACCCTTTATTCTTTAATTCCTGAACTCGCCATACTTTGTATAAAGTATTTTTGAAAAAATGCATAGGCTATCATAATTGGCAATGCCAAAACTACTGCTGCTGCTAATTTTACACCCAACTGTGCTTCTGATCTTCCTCCTACAGAAAATAAAGTAACCATTTGGGGCATTGTCATCAGGTTTTCATCTCTAATAACAATCAATGGCCAGAGTACTTCATTCCACGAATTCATAAACGATAAAATTCCCACGGTGACGATTGTTGGAATAATATTGGGAAACAATACTTGGAAAATAATTCTGACCTCACTGCAACCATCTATTCTTGCTGCATCAATTAATGCCTGGGGTATGGTCATAAAGGCCTGTCTGAACATCAATATTGCAAATGCATTTAACATAAACGGAATTATCAAAGCAGCGTAGGTATCAACTAGTCCTAATTTCACCATGGTGATATAGTTTGGAATCAATGTAATTTGAAAAGGCAAGGTCATTGTAAAAATAATAATGTAAAAAATAGTTTGTCTTCCTTTAAACTCCATTTTTGCGAGTGCATATCCTACCATAGAACTAAATGTTATAACTCCTGCTGTTGTTATAGTAGCTGTAATCATACTGTTAAAAAAAGCCTTGCCGATCGGGATTTTTGAGAACATTTGGGTATAACTATTCCATGAAAAACTAGTTGGTAAAAACGTTAAGCTACCTATTTCACTCTCCGGAGCTAAAGAAGCCACTATCATCCAGTAAAATGGATATAAAAATGTCAATGAGGCTATTATAAGTAAGGTGTATATTAATATCTTTTTTTTCATGTGAAAATCATTATTGATATGTTTTTAATCGTCTCCCTGTTCGATATATTTCTTCTGAATAACTACCACCCCTAGAATTAACATTGCAAAGAAGAATCCTAAAGTAACCGAATATCCCATGTGGAAATATTGGAATGCCTGTTTATATATATATAATACAGAAGACATTGTGCTGCTTAGAGGCCCGCCGCCGGTCATTATATAAGGCTCAATAAATAATGAAAAACCACCTATAGTTGACAAGATCACAACCATAAATATCGTTGGGTTGATCATTGGTAAAGTTATTTTTCGAAATTTTTGCCAATGGGAAGCTCCTTCTATGGAAGCGGCTTCATAATAGTGAACCGGAACAGTTTGAAGACCCACTAAAAACAAAATAACATAAAGACCTACATTTTTCCAGGTTGCCATAATAGCTATTGAACCCATTGCTATTTTTGGGTCGATCAACCAACCAACTTTTTCGAAGCCTATTGAAATTAACATTCTATTAAATAAACCTGAATCAAAACCAAACAATTGTTGCCATAAAATAGTAACAACAACTCCCGAAACTATCACAGGCAAGAAAAAAGCGGCTCTAAAAAAACCTTTCATTTTTATATTTTGATTCAAAAATTCAGCTAAAGCCAAGGAAACAACAATTTGTAATGGAATATGAATGATTAAAAACTTAAATGTATTGGTTAGCGATTTCCAAAACATACGGTCGTTGAACATTTTTGTATAGTTACTCAATCCAGTATATTTCATGGGAGAAATAATATTCCATTCATGAAAAGTCAGTACCAATGAAAACAACACAGGAAAAGCCACAAATACAATAAAATGCAGGATATAAGGAGATACTAAAATATAAGGAAGCCATTTTTTATTCATCTGCATATCATTTTAATCGTTTTTATTTTGATAGTCATTCATATAAGAATCATCAATTTTTTAATAGGTTATTTACTGCTTTTGCAGCATCTTCAATTGCTTTTTCAGGTGTTTTTTTATTATAGATTACACAGGCTTCATATTCTTGCGATATAATATCAAAAACTTCTACGATTACTTCACAATTATCTATACCTTTCAAATAATTCGCCTGCTTTGCAAAAACTTTCATTTTCGGATTTTTCTCGAAATAATCCTGAAAAAATTCTTCGGTCTCCAAGTTTTTTCTATTGGGTAATTGTGTAGTAATTTCTAACAATTTTTTATCTCCTTCTTTGTCTATAAGTGTTTTTATAAAATTCCATGCTTTTTGAGGTTGTTTGCAGGTATTAAAAACTACAATGTTTTTTGGATCTGAATAAGTATAAACCGGACCATTATGTTCTTTTGGAACCTGCATGGGGTAGAAACTAAACTCAAAATCGTCTCTTTGCTTAAATTTATCTACATGCCTAATTTCCCAGGGCCCTTTCCATTGGGTAAGTAAATCTTCTGTTATAAATCTATCTTGCCCTGCAGTCAATCTTTCCTTTGAAAAATATTCTTTTTGATAAAGTTCTTGTAAAAAACGAAAAACACCAACTCCATATTCATTATTAAAGGCTGCTTTATTATCTTTAATGAGTGCCCCACCATCAGAAGCTGCTATGTATAAAGGATAGAAATTCATGAGTCTTTCGTACCATATTACTTTTACTGCTGTATAACCAACCCATTGATCTATATATCCATCATTATCCTTATCAGCCTTGATTTTCTCTCCAGCTTTGAAATACTCATCATATGTATTTGGTAATTTGGATAACCCAAAATCACTCAATAATCTTTTATTATAAATAGTCATGATTGGATTTATTTTCCAGGGTACTTGATATATATGACCATCAGAGGAGGTAATTTCTTTTAACACTTTTTTTGAGCATCTGGCTTTTATAAATTCAGTAAAACCTTCTAAAGTATCTAAGGGCACTAAAACACCTGCCTTTGCATACATTTCTACACTTCCTTGCCACATGTTAGCATAGATATCTGGTGTAGTTTTTCCCACAACAGAAGCCAAGATAACTTCTTCACTGGATTGGCCTTCAGGTACAGGTTGAAATTTGATTTTAGTTTCTTGATTTGCGTTCCATTGCTTCACAAAATATTCTGAGAACTCAATTTCACCTCTATTATTTGAAGACCAAAATAAAAGGGTATCATTATTTTGATCATTCGACTTTTTACAAGAAGCAAATGCCATTAAAATGAACAATACTATTATATATCTTTTATTTATCATAAAACTTAAAATTAGAATGTGGATTGTACATTAAATTTCATTGGTATTTTGGTTGGAACGAAAAATTGATGCTTAGATGCTAGTGCAATTTACTTCGAAATTCGCGACATAAACTAATGTAATTCAGTTAATATATGATACTATTAGGAATATCCTTTAATCAGAAAGAGAATAATATCAGTTTTTGAGAATTTGTTTTCTTATTTACACATCAATTGTATGCCTAAATTATATGGTATTTCATTACGATTCGATTTGTAAAGCTATTGAAAGTATATAAAATATTACTATGATTATTTATTCAAAAAATAGTACTTTTAGGCTATGATAGTTTATAAAGAAATAACTCCTTTAACACAGAATGATGTATTTATTATTCTGAATTCAGAAAAGATCGGATTTGAATACCCAATTCACTATCATGCTGCCTATGAACTTACACTGATCCTTAATAGTTCGGGAAACAGGATCGTTGGAAATTCTGTTGAAAAGTATTGCTTGAACGATCTTGTTTTAATAGGACCGGAAATCTACCATAAATGGGATGATGATGATGTACCATCTGATAAAAAGAATAATGCACATGTAATTACAATTCAATTTTCAAAAGATATTTTTGATCAGGCTTTATTTTTAAAAGAAGATTTTTTCTCTATAAAAGAACTACTAAAAGATTCTCAAAGAGGATTAAAATTTACTGGAGAAACTTTTGAAACTATAACAGCAAAAATAAAAAATTTAGTTACGCTTAAGGGCTTCAAAGCTGTTCTTGAATTTCTTGAAATATTGCACTTACTTTCTATTTCAGGAGATAAGATATATTTGGCAGGTGAAGAGTTTGTTTCAATTCATGAATATTCAAAAGGAGATAGAGTCAACAAAATGTACAATTATATTTTATCAAATTTTACTGATCGCAATTTAAGAATAACCAGCTTAGCGCATCAAACCAATATGAGCCCTTCAGCTTTTGGACATTTCTTCAAAAAATGCACCAACAAAAGTTTTACTCAATTCGTTGTTGATTTAAGGCTGGGGCATGCTTCTAAACTTTTAATAGATTCTAATCTTACGATAAGTGAAATTGCTTTTATTTCAGGATTTAACAATATTGCTAATTTCAACAGATTGTTTAAAAAGAATAAATTTGTTACTCCTAAACAATACAGGAGCAACCTGATCAAAACAAATAGATTTAACTGGAAGAAGCAAATTACTACCAATCAATTTATGCCTTCGTGAAATTCATAATAAAAACAACCAAATTTATTTAATCGGTAAATAGATCTCTGCTTCCCATTCGAGTTCATCACCGCCAAAGTTTGGATTGTTGTAGAATATTTCAACAGGTAATTTTTCTATTTCAATATTATTTTTTTTTGCATAATCTATTAATGCGTACCAGGCTCTGTCTGAGGTTATATAATTTCCATTATAAACAGCCTTTAAAGCTTTTTTACCTTTGAATTGCTTGTACTTTATTAGATCGTGACCTGGTAAAGAATCACTTTTAATAACCGGGTAGCAAAAATTATAGTGAATACTATCTTTTTCCATGTCCCAATAGGTAACTTCTACAAATGGCAAACCATTTAGTACTACATTATTTTCAGCAAGAACCGATCCTAAGAGCGAATAATTTTTCATCATTCCCATGGCTTTACCTATTTGAGCACTCTTAATTGGTATATATGCACAATAGGTAGACTTGAATTCACTCTCTCCTTTAATGCTAACTTTAAAATTGTTAATATGCTCTATTAATTTAGCATTAAAGTCTAAAATTGTGTTTTTCGTTCTTTTCTCAAAATCTGTATCACTAAAAGGAAATGTAATTCTGTTTTTAAGACTGTGATGAAGATCCTTTATATAGACTTTTATCTTTGAAGTAGAATCATTTACCGGAGTTATATGCCAACTATAAATGTAAGTAGAATCATTGAAGGAAATTTTTTGTTTTATTTTATTGACTTCATCTTGTTCTATAATTGAAGAATTCTTTAAAGAATTGCTCCAAGTTTTAATTGATTGATTGATAGCTCCCGGAAAAGTTTTTGCTTTAATAGAAACCAAATAATCATAAGGTTTTATAAATAGATACCATATTAAACTTGCTATGAGAATAATTGGAATGAAATACTTAATTTTTTTCATTTATTATTTTTATTAATTTTTTTTGAGCTGTTGTTTAAGATTTTTATCTTATCTGAATTCTAATTGATTGGATTGATAAGGCCATCTATAGATTTTCTTCGTTTGTCATATGGTGGTCTTATTAGCCAACTGGCCATCTCTTTTTTATTGAAAATTATCCACCATATAAAAAAAACAGTTGTTGAAATTTGCAATATTCTGGGAAACCAAGTTGGTAATGAATGACTTAAGTCAACTAACATACCATCTCCGGGGAAGATACCAAGCCCAAAAAGAGCAGGTAGTCGATACCAATAATATATTGATATTGATGCTGTTGCAAATAAATCAATAATTATAATTTCATATTTTTTAGCGAATGCTTTTTTCATTAGAAGAAATATGACCAAAGAAATTGTCATTGCTGTTAAAGGATAGGCATATGTCAAAATTATATGTTTCAAGCCTTCGGTATTGTAATAGTCCTGTACTTGAAACCATCCCCAAATGAAACCGGGAAATCCTCCAACCATCAAATATCCCGCTATTTTATTACTTAATGACTTTTTCTTTTTATAGAGGGGATGAATCGCTGAAGTTGAATCGGGGCAAAGGCTAATACAGTTCACACAAGATTTACAATGTGCATTGGCTAATGCAAATAAACTTTTTCTTCCATATAGTTTTTCGACAGGGTGTACCGGACATAAACCTGAACACCAGGCACTTTTCCAGTCATATCTGTAACTAACATAAAATGCAACTAAAGCTGTTAGACCAATTAAGATTGCTGTTGCCGTGCCATTTGTGTCAAATAGGGTATGTCGTAATGGAACAATTAAAAATAGCAACAATACAGATACTAGTTGTAGTTTTGCCTGTTGATCAACTTTGAGTCTTTTATTTTTTGAGAAACCAAAATGACGTGAAATAAGAGAAGTAGAAGCCAAAGGGCAAATGTTTCTCCATACTCCAGCAGTTAAAACCAATAAAGCCGGAGCTACAGGAATTAAAACATTCCAAAATGCATGGATCCCTATTTTAGGAATAAATATTAACAAGAAGAAAATACCCAATCCAATAGAGCCAATTAAAACTTGTGATATTCTCCAATACATCAATTGGCGACCGGCTAATAATATTTTTTTTTGCTTAGTCATAAAAATTACCGCCGAGATATATTACTCTGAACCATTTTCTACTGTCATCTCTAAATTATCAACAACAAATTTTCCCAGATCTCTACCTTGTTTTACACCAATCTCTACAGCAGCCCGATAATGTATTCCACCGTACATTCTACTAATTGCAGCTTCATCAGCAGCTTGATTAAACGAAGAAAAACTTCTTATTGGTAAACCATAGATAGTTTCTGTATCGTCATCAAAGGCAAAATTATCACCATAGATATCTGTTAAGGCTATTGCTGCAGCTCCTGAAGCTACTGAATGCCCGCTTACATATTCGGGAAATGGAGGAGTTTGTAGAACAGGTTTCCAATTTTCATCAATATGTTCGTTGATCAAGGTTTCAGGTCTTATTAAATTACTGCGATATTTCTCATCCCAACAGCTAATGAATGCATCGGCAATTGCTATAGAGGTTATAGTATAGGCATAAACCGTCTTATCAAAATCAGCATTTACTTTTTTACTTGCTATTTTACATATTCCTATCCAGTGTGCACCCGGAGTTATTTTTTTTGTTGCGAACATCAAATGACCACGTGTTACTGAAACATAAGGATTACAATCCCAAAACTGTGCAATTGCAACTTCTTCAGAATCATCCCCTTTTTTAGTTATATTTTGACTGATATCATAAACTTCTATTAATTCTTTATAGAAATCGGACTCCTCTGACATTGAAAAAGCAGGAGGAGGTACAGGTTTAAATTGTGCAGCCGAATCAATAACAAATGGACGGATCTTATTCCAGTGTGGTTCCAGTCCATCCATATAGGAGGGAGGAGTTGGCTGCCATCTGGATGGATCATCAGAATTAACGGTAAATTTCGACATGGTTCTGGTTTGTTTATAATTGTCTTTGTCCATCCATAAATAGATATGTTTCGCTACTTTCAATCCATATTCTTTCGAATCCTTAAACTCGGTAGGATTTAACGATTCCCAAATTTTATAAAGACTATCCCTGTAAGTTTCAACTCTTTTTTCAGAAAATATCAATTTACGATTAAGGTCTATATGAGCTATTAATGCAGCCAAATGGTAATTTATAGATTTTGATGGATTTGCCTTTGGTATTGCCGTTAGCCCAGAAGCTTGTTTAGCAATAGATAGGTAAGAGTCGTTGTTTTGAGCAATAATTTCATATGCTGCAATATTTGGATAAGCAAAAACCCTGCTTGCAACCGGAGGTGAAAAAATGTCATGAACCATTATTTCTCCTACTTTATCCACTGATTTGTGGAAGTCATTTGCGGTTATCACAATAGGTTCTTCTTTTTTATTACATGAAATCAAAAGCGCAATTGTTAATAATAATACTAGTTGCTTTTTCATTGGTTTAAATTTAATTTTTATTTGTTTAATTCATAAACTTGAGCCTTATCATTGTTTATCGTAACTAATAAATAGGATTTGTTCTTTAATTGAATAATATTAAGGTGTCTTATAGATTTTTGTGTAAAATCCAATCCGATTTTATGTCCCAAAATCATATTATCTTCATTTTTGATCAATGCACCGGAAAAGGAATCAAATCGACCATGATAAGGTTGAACACCAAAGTAATTTCCACCAACCAAAATTTCATTCTTACCATCATTATCAAAATCGTATTTGAGAAAAGCTGTAATTGGTGATACTTGTAATTTTGTTTGAAAAGGGACAAAAGTAAAACTGCCTTTTTCATTTAGTAAATAACCTGATTGTAGCAGGTTAACTTCTAAAACTTTTGCCTTGTCTAATATGGTTTTATCAAATATCTCATAAATGGTTTTACCTGCAAAACCATTATATGTTGTGAATTTTTTTCGAATGCTCACAAGTTGCTCAGAAAGTTCATCTAAACCGAGTAAGGTAAAATATTTACCATTTTTTTCAATAGCAATTATAGTTTCCGTACTACCATTTTGATCAAAATCAGAATAATACATTTTCATAGGGTATTTTTCAGACGTCTTAAACTTGGTATTGAGTCCCCAGTTCCCTAAAAGATAGTCAGTATCGCCATCATTATCAATATCAAAGGGGATTATGCATTGCCATAAACCACTGAGTTTTTTATTGAATACAGAAACTTCTTTAAAATTTCCATTTATATTTTTGAAAAACTTTGGTTGCATCCATTCACCAACAACTATAAGATCATCAACCCCGTCATTGTCAAAATCATCCCACACTGCGTCTGTTATCATTCCTGCATTTTGAAGCTCAGTATCTTCTTTAAGAGAAAAATGACCATTATTGTTTAATAAGATATAAGAATTGGGAATTTTCCCAAAGTCATTTGTAACAACATTGCTTGCAACAAAAAGGTCTATATCTCCATCATTATCGAGATCATTAGCTTTAACGACCGATGCATTTTCAAAATATTCGGGAAGTTTTGTATTTTCAAATATCGAATTCTTTTGAATATAATAACTATCTAATAAAGGGTTCATTTGATTATAGAAATCGGCACCACCTGAACCTACAAATAGATCATTTTCTCCATTGTTATTTAGGTCAGCAATTATGGCTGAAACATCTTCTTTAATAGAATCGTTTGCAATTGGAATTATCTTATCTTCAACATATATTGAATCTGTTTGTATATATATTCTTGATGGTTTATGTTTAGAGCCACCAAAGAAAATATCCTCTTTACCATCATTATTAATATCGCCTATAGCTGTTGCCGGGCCACGATCAGAAAGTTGATAAGGAATAAGCTTCTGTCTGTTGAAGTCAATATATCTATCTTCTTCATGTTTAAAATTGACACCTATATTGCCTACAACTTTTTTAAATAAAATATTTGACTCAGGATGTAATGATTTAAAGTCAAATGGTTTAGTTAACTTTGGTGCAAGGGTTAATGTTTGATTTACTGTCACATTTTTTAATATCTGATAAGTCCTGTTAGGCCATATAATTTTTATAGAATCTATTTTTTCAACATTTCCATAGCCAAAATGTATTATAGGTTCAGAAGAAGATTGAAACCCTCTTGCTGTATATAGCTCTTTATACTGAAGTATGCCATTATGATAGGAAAATACTTTTGTTCCTATACCAAATTTGTTTGGATTAGGGTAATCGAATTTTAGTTTTAAGTAATTTGTAAGACCATTGGTTTTATTGATGTACAAACTGGCAGGACTATTAATATTATTGATCACCAGATCCAGATCTCCATCATTATCGAGGTCTCCCATGGCGGTAGCACCAGAGATAAGAGTATCGTTAACAATCCAATCACCTGATTTATCCTTAAAAATGATATCATCTCCACCTTCAAAAATATAATTATGAACTTTACCGGAAGGCATCAAATCGAGAGCTTCCAGATCAACTAATTTAGTGAGATTTAATTTTTTAGCGATCTGTTCATTGGAAACGAACTTGATATAATCAAGATCATTGGGGCGCTTGGGAATACCATTGGAAATAAACAGATCCTGCTTGCCATCCTGATTATAATCGGCAAAAAGACAACTCCAGCTCCAGTCGGTTGCTGCAACACCGCTAAGAAGGGCGGTTTCTAAATAACTACTGTTTTGTTGATTGATATGTAGCATGTTACGAGTAAACTGATAATGGTATCCGTATTTCTCGATTTTCAATTTTAGGATCTGTAAACTTTCATCTCCCTGTGAGGATTTTAATATTTTTTCCTCCTCCGGTAGCATGTCCAGTGAAATTATATCGGGCCAGCCATCATGATTGATATCACTTACATCATTCCCCATTGAAAATCTTGTTGTATGTCCAAAATATTTTCTTAAACTTTCTGTAAAGGTTCCATCTCCATTGTTGATGTAGTAATAATCATCTTCATGAAAATCATTGCTAACATAAATATCAGGATAGCCATCTTGGTTAAAATCAGCCGTTGCAACACCTAAACCATATCCATTTGCACCACCATAAATACCTGCTTGTTCACTTACGTCGGTAAACTTTTCTCCATCATTACGCATTAATTTATCTCCGGTTTGGTAATTTCTTTTATTCCGTAATTCCGCTTTTCCGAAGGATTCCAGAGTATGAACAGCATGATTCAAAATGTACATATCCAGATCACCGTCAAGATCATAATCTAAAAACATGGCAGTGGAACTATACGATTCGAAATCTAATCCATATTTTGCTGCACTTTCTGTAAATGTAAGATCACCATTGTTAATATAAAGTTCATTATAGCCACTAAAACCGTTAATGCCAACAACGGCACAAACATAAATATCTAATAAGCCATCTCCATTGATATCCCCCATAACAGCCCCGGTATTCCATGTGCTGTTACCCTCCACACCAGCGGTTGAAGTAATATCTTCGAATTTCAGATCTCCCTTGTTAAGAAATAGCTGGTTCTTTACCTGATTCCCAGAAAAGAAAATATCCGGTAAGTCATCATTATTAATATCGCCAATAGATACGCCACCACCGTCGTAAAAATATAGGTAATCCAAAATATTGAGATCATCCGTTTCTGTAATCTTATTGACAAAATCAATACCTGTTTTTTGTGGAGAAGGATTTTCAAAAAGTGTACCTTCTTTTTGATCACAACCTATGAATAATAATAAGCTTAAGAAAAGTACAATAAATCTATTCATTAAATGTAAATATTTTAGGTTTGTCATTATTAATAGCTGTAATTATATATGTTTTTCCATTTTTGTCTTTAAACTGTTTTATGTGCTTGATCTCATTTTTGATAAAAAAACCACTACTATCATAGCTCTGCCATTCAAATTCTAATTTACCATCTCCCAAAAGGACACTTCCATAATTCGCATCCAAACGTGAGTATTGAGGTTTAAACTCAAAATTGTTACCTCCCATAATAATATCTAAATGCCCATCTTTATTAATATCTGCACAAGTAATGCCACAAACACAAGATAATTGAACCATATAAGGAAGTTTTTTAATCGTGAATTTTCCCTTTCCCTTGTTAATGGCAATTACCGATTCGGCAATAGTAGTTTTTTTCACAATAGTATTCTTAATTATTTCAGGTGAGAATAATTCATCTATTGATCTTTTAGCATATTCAGAAGCTTTGAGATTTTGCTTTTTTAAGGATACCATTTGAGTGGTTAATTCTTTTTTCATATGGATAGGAAAATCTTTTCCATCGAAGTTTCTGGTAACGATCTGTTCAATAGTGCCATTGTTATCATAATCGTTTATCCACATTTTCATTGGGTTTTCTTCAGAAGTTTTATAAGAGGTATTACTACCTTGATTACCAATAACAAAATCCATATCACCATCATTATCCAGATCAGCAGCTTCAATAACATTCCACCAGCCAAATAAACTATCCAGATCAGTCGAAAATTTTGTTAAGGCTCTACCAGAATTCTTGTAAATAATAGGTGTTCCCCATTCAGAAACAGTAATTAGGTCCCTTTTACTATCACCATCAAAATCAGCCCAAATGGCATTAGTAATCATTCCTGCATCTTTAAGATCATATGCCAATCGTTCGGTAGCGTCAGTAAAAGTTCCATCACCGTTATTTTCTAAAAACAGGTGCTTGGCATTTATCCCATAAGTACCCACAACGCTTCTAGAACCTATAAATACATCTACATCGCCATCACTATCAAAATCAAAAGGACTAATGACTGATATATTGTTAAAAGTAGAGGGCAAATTATAATCCGTTTTGGTAAAAACGCCTTTACCATTGTTCCAATATAATCGTGCTCTATATGTTTTCTTTTCTCCTACTTGGTTTCCACCCGTTCCCACCATAAGATCTATATCTCCATCCCCATCTGCATCAAAAAAAGCAGAAGCAGTATCTTCAAATAGGGCATCAGATTCCAGGGCTTTTTGTAAAGATATTTTGAACTTTCCTTTTCCATTGTTTATATAAATAATACCCGATTGTTTTTTTGCCCCACCAATAAAAATATCTTCATTTCCATCACCATTAATATCTGCAACTGCTAAAGCAGGACCATCTTGTGATAACATTTTAGAAATTAGGCCTTCGTGATCAAAATCGGAGTAAGTATTCTCATTATGAGCAACTAATGACTTATTTGGTATTTCTGTAAGTAAGGTTTTCTTGATTTTATTTTTGACTGGAACATAAATTTCTTTAGCGTCAATTTGTTTCAATGTAAGGAACTGATTCACTCTAACATCAATTAGTTTTTGAGTTTTGTCATTTGGCCAGATCACCCTTAATGAGTCTATACTTTTAGTACTTCCCACACCGATGGTCATTACGTAATCCATGGATGATTGAAATCCTCTTGACGGAATAAGTTCTTGCAATAGCACATTATTATCATAATATAGTTTTACAGTGGTTCCTATAGCAAAATTATTGATTTGATTTCCATCAAACTTCAGTTTGATAAAATTGTTTTTGGTAACAGATTCAGCATTATTTTTATAAACATAAGCTTCCATGTTTACATTGTTGATTACAATGTCTAAATCCCCATCATTATCAAGATCACCATATGCTGCACCATTGGATAAACTTGGAATTTTAAGCCCCCAATTTATAGTTTCATCCGTAAAAGTAATATCGTGATTATTTTTGTAGGCGTAGTTAGATTGCAGTGCTATTGGCATTTTATTGATGATGGAATCAATGGATTCTTTATGGCCGGTTAGGGCCATCTTCTGAATTATATCATTAGCGAAGAAATCAACAAAATCAAGATCTGTAAGATCGTGATTTATGCCGTTGGTTACGTAAATATCCCTGTATCCATCGTTATCCATATCAAATAAAAGACCGGCCCAACTCCAATCGGTTTTAGCAACTCCGCTAAAATAGGCTACTTCTGAAAATGTATTGTTACCATTATTAAGCTGAAGTGTATTTTGTATATATTGCTGATAAAAGTCTTTACTTTGTTTTAGTTTAAAAATATTATATCCTTCAAATTCCATAACAGATTTAACTCGTTGGTCACCTTCAGGTAGCATGTCGGTTATAAAAACATCTACATTTCCATCGTTATTAATATCAGCCATGTCAATACCCATAGCAGAAAGAGATAAATGTGATGTCCAGTTTTTTATTTCTTCGGTAAATGTTCCATCCTGGTTGTTTAGATACAAATAATCTCGTTCATAAAAGTCATTTGAAACATAGATATCCGGGTATAGATCACCATTAATATCACTAATCATTACTCCCAACCCAAATCCTATTAAGCTTCCATAGATTCCTGCTTTTTCGCTAACATCAGTAAATTTGCCTCCGTCGTTGCGCAAGAGCATATCTCCAACACCTTTAAAAATATCCGGAACCCCTTCCCAATCTTGTGCTCTGACTTCTCTTTGTTCGGCATAGCCTAAACTACTTACCGGGATATTACTGTTGTTTAGTATGTATACATCCAAATCACCATCTTTATCATAGTCAAAAAAAGTTGCATGCGTACTAAATCCGGTTTTGGCAAGATTGTATTCAGAAGCCTGTTCAGTAAAAGTAAGATCACCATTATTTATGTACAGGTCATTATCGTGATTATTGCCTTTCATGTTTCCGGCATTGCTTACATAAATATCCAAAAAACCATCCTGATTAATGTCTACCATTGTCACTCCGGTTGACCAAGGCTTATTCCCAATAACTCCTGCAGTTTCTGAA
>Ga0190293_1000487_pt1 | contig 14212 bp, 7 predicted proteins | sample 48693001_MG_FD_161671 | JGI IMG/M metagenome (GOLD analysis project Ga0190293, IMG submission 161671) | Hydrothermal vent microbial mat bacterial communities from Southern Trench, Guaymas Basin, Mexico - 4869-30-0-1_MG | ecosystem: Environmental > Aquatic > Marine > Hydrothermal vents > Microbial... | reverse complement strand
AAGAGTATTGTATATCAATGATAGAACAGGTGCATCTTCTATATCAATGGATATGAAAAATCCTTTAATTCTATATGCTTCTATGTGGCAACATCGACGTTATCCGTGGACCATGGAATCGGGAGGTACAGATTCGGGATTATATAAATCAACAGATGGAGGTAGTACCTGGGATAAAATGAAAGAAGGATTGCCAGAGGAAATTGGAAAATCGGGTATTTCTGTATCTCGTGCAAATCCTGAGCGGGTTTTTGCTATAATTGAAGCAGAAGGTAAAAAAGCAGGGGTCTATCGTTCGGATGACGCCGGTAAAAAATGGGTTCAGATAAATAAAGACAGAATCAATATTACCCGGTCTTGGTATTATATGGAAATATTTGCCGATCCTATCAATGAAAATATTGTTTATGTAATGAACGCACCGGCAATGAAATCTATTGATGGAGGCAAAAGTTTTAAGAGAATGCCTACACCACATGGTGACAATCATCATTTGTGGATCAACCCAAATGACAATAAAAAAATGATCAACTCCAATGATGGAGGAGCAAACATTTCTAATAACGGTGGTAAAAGTTGGAGTTCACAGCAAAAACAAGCTACGTCACAATTCTATAGAGTAATTACTGATAATTTGGTTCCATACAATGTTTATGGAGGTCAGCAGGACAATTCCGCAATAGCGATTGCAAGCAGAACCAATGATCAAGGAATTGACTGGAAGGATTGGTATTCGGTTGCAGGTTGTGAAAGTGCTTACTTGGCCTTTGACCCGGATAATCCGGAGATCATTTACGGAGGATGCTATCAGGGGATAATAGAAAAATGGATCAAGGCATCCGGAACAAGTAAAGAAATTAAGGAATATCCCGAATTATCATTGGGTAATGCTCCAGAGGATTTTAAATTTCGGTATAATTGGAATGCTCCGATTATAAGTTCACCATTCGATAGAAATACAATTTACCATGCAGGCAATGTTGTGTTTAAATCAACAGATGGAGGAAATAGCTGGGAGATTGTAAGTGACGATCTTACTAGAAATGATAAGACTAAACACGGCCCTGGCGGAGGGCCATACACCAATGAGGCAGCTGGCGGAGAAAACTACAATACGATCATGGCTTTGGTAGAATCGCCTCATGAAAAAGGAGTACTGTGGGCAGGAAGTGATGACGGGCTGGTTCATATAACCAAAGACGGTGGTCAAAACTGGGAAAATGTAACACCTTCTAATTTATCGGAAGGAATTATAAATAGTATTGAAGTTTCTCCCCATGATCCGGCAACTGCTTATATCACAGTAATGCGTTATAAATTTATGGATCTGAAACCATATATTTTTAAGACTGATAATTACGGTAAGACCTGGAATAAAATTGTAAATGGCATCACAGATGAACATACTTTTGTGCGTGTAGTTAGAGAAGATAACAAGCAGAAAGGCTTGTTGTATGCAGGAACAGAAACCGGACTTTATATATCACTGGATGATGGTAAGAACTGGCAGGCTTTTCAGTTGAATCTTCCGGTAGTTGCAATTAATGACCTGGTTATTCAGGATAATGATCTGATAGCCGCAACAGCTGGAAGGTCATTTTGGATATTAGATGATCTGTCAGCAATTCAAAATATTAAAACTAAAAAAGAATCTTTGAACATATTCAAACCAAAAGACACCTATTTGATTTTTGGTGGGAGCAGTAAAAAACCAATTCCGGGATTAGGAGATAACCCAAAAACAGGTGTTACTTTTGATTTTTATTTAGGTGAAGAAGCAGATAGTTTAGATTTAAAATTAGAGGTAATTCAAGATGACAAGATCATTAGAACCATAACAAACAAAAAACCAAAAGAATTCAAAAAATGGCAGGGTGGACCATCAAAACCGGCGATATTACCTTCTAAAAAAGGTTATAATCGTTTTACCTGGGATTTTAGGAGAGAAACTTTACCTGCGGTAGATAAGGTTTTTGTTTATGGAGATTACAGAGGATCACGTGTTGCCCCCGGAAAATATACTTTAAGATTGACAATGGAAGAAAAATCCGTTGAAACGGAAGTAGTCATACTTCCAAATCCAAAAATAAATGCTTTATCAACTGATTTTATAGAACAACAAACCGTTTTATCTGAGATAGAAAGTATGATCAAAAACATACATGAATCTGTTAATGAGATGCGTTCGGTTAAAGCCCAATTAAAAGCTTATGACAAATTATTAGATAAAAACACCAAAGCAGAAGAGCTTGTAAAAAAAGGAAAAGAACTGATCAAACGAATCGAGACTTGGGAACAAAATTTAATTCAGCCCAAACAAAAAACATTTCAGGATGTCATAAATTATAACAATCAATTGAATGCAGAATTAATGTATTTAAAAGGATTCGTAGATAGTACAGATCCAAAGGTTACACAAGGGGCAAAGGAAAGACTGAAAGATCTGCGTTTAACATGGAGCGCTTTTGAAAAAGAGCAAAAAGACATTGTTAAAAATGAAATGGATGCATATAATAAAATGTACAGATCGATGGACTTGCCGGCATTGATAATTGAGAAAATATAAGAATTATGAAAAGTAGTTTTAATCGCAGACAGTTTGTAAATACGCTCGGAATGGGCAGTCTTGGATTCGTATTTCTAAATTCATTCTCTCAGACGCACCCGGAAATCATTATGCATAATGCAAATATCTTCACTTCAAATATAGATTACCCGAAGGCACAGGCCATAGCAATTTCCAATGGCAAAGTGATCGCGATTGGAAATGATGCAGATATACTTCGTTTATCAGGATCAAAAACAAGGAGGATAAATATTGGTGGAAAAACAATTACTCCGGGGTTTATAGATGCGCATTCACACCCGGCCTATTCTGGAAGAGCCCATTTGCGAAATGTTGATTGTGACCTGAGATCAATACAAGCGATCAAAGATGCGATCAAAAGTAAATCGATAGAGACTCGACCTGGTAAATGGATCTCGGGATTTAAATATGATGATACCAAAACCACGGACGGAAGATACATTAACAGGTATGATCTAGATGAAATAACCCCTAATCACCCAATTTTGATTACACATAGAGGTGGTCATACCGTCTATGTCAATTCTAAAGCGTTAAAGATGGCCAAAATTGATAAATCAACAGTAGACCCTAAAGGCGGATTTATCGTTAGAGATGAAAATGGAGAACCGACAGGGTTATTAAAAGAAAATGCTGTCGAATTGGTAAATAAGCTAATTCCTAATGAATTTTCTGCTAAAGACAATCAGGAAGGTGTAAAACTAATCACTCAAATGATGGCGAGATCTGGTATCACATCGGTTACAGATGCCTATGGAGATCAAAAGTTTTTAACTGCATATCGCGATGCCTACAAAGCAAATGAATTATCAACTAGGATCAATTGCATGATCGGATATTTTGAGATTGATGACTTTATTGATCAGGGTATCAAAACCGGTGATGGTGATGAATGGGTTCGTATTGGAGGTATGAAACTCACTTGTGATGGTTCCATTTCTGAAAGAACAGCTCGATTGTCAAAACCTTATATTGGCAGGCCAAATGACTATGGTATTATTGTTATGGATGAAGAAGAGCTCTATGGTCACGCAATTAAGGCTCAAAAAGCTGATTGGCAAATTGGAATCCATGCCAATGGAGATGTTGGTATAGAAAAATCGCTGAATGTGTTTGAAAAGATACAAAGAGAATACCCAAGAAATGATCCAAGATTCAGGTTGGAACACTGTACTGTAATAAATGATGAAATATTGAAAAGGATCAAGAAATTGAATGTTATACCAAACCCTTTTTCAACTTATGTATATTTTCATGGTGAAAAAATGGTTGCCTATGGTAAAGAAAGATTGGAAAATATGTTTGCGGTAAAAAGTTTTCTGGACTTAGGGATCAATGTAACCCAAACCTCCGATTATCCTCCGGGGCCATTTGAGCCCATGATGGCAATTCAATCTTCTGTGACCCGTACAGATATGTCTGGAAATGTTTGGGGAGCAAGTCAAAAAATATCTGTAGAAGAAGCCTTAAAAGTTGGTACAATTAATGGCGCATATGCTTCTTATGAAGAGCATATTAAAGGCTCTTTGGAAATTAATAAACTAGCAGACCTGGTAGTGCTTGATGAAGACCCTACTCATGTTGACACGGATAAAATTATTGATATCAAAATCGAACGTACCATGGTGAACGGCAATTGGGTATACGAATCTTGATTTTACATTTTTTTTAAAAACATCTTACTTGTCATCAATAATTCGTCTAACCGGTGCCGGTGCCTGAATACCTTCTTCTTTTAAGGCAGCAAATATTTTTAAAGCAATTGCACTATCTGTTTTAAGGGTATCTGAAAAGGTTGTCCAGTAATATAATGCAAAGCTTAAACTCCCTTCAGGGTCATAGCCATAAAAATATGTTTTTGGTGCCGGATCTTTATGAGTTCTGGGGTCTTCAGCAGCCATTTTATTGAATAATTCAATAACCTTTTCAGGATCAGCACTTGGAGCAGTTTTCATTTGAATTTTACTTCTTCTGTTTCTATTGGCAAGTGTATAATTAATAACTTTCTTCGAGATAAGGTCACCGTTAGGAATGATAGCCTCATATCCTGCATAAGATTTGATATTACTTGATCTTACACCAATATTGGTGACTATTCCAAATTCTTGATCAACTTCTATAGTATCTCCAAGGTTAATAGGTCTTTCAAAAGCCAGGATCAGTCCAGCAACAAAATTCAAAACCACATTTTGTAATCCAAAACCAATTCCAACTCCCAATGCCCCAAACATAAACCCAAGGTTGCTCAGATCGATCCCCGCTGCCGTTGAAGCCATATATATTCCAACACCTATAACAATAATTCTCAATACAAGTGATATTGCAGGTGCAATACCTCTTGGTAAAACATTGACCATCCATTCGTCCTGAAAAATACCTGCAGCTACTTTTGCAATGATAAGTGTCACTATAAAAATGCCGATAAAAGATAATATTCCACCTAAAGAAATTGTCATTTTACCAATTTCCCAGTGCATGATCATCAATTCATTAAACCAATTCAAAATAAGTTCATAAAGATCGAATCCATTTAATGTGAAAAATATCCAAATCAATAATCCAGCCCAATTAAGAATAGGCTGAATTCGTCGATGAGTAGCGCTGATCATTGTAGTTAAGGTCTGCATGTTATACGATTTCCGAAATTTAAAAAACAGAATAACAAGACTGGCAATCACCTTTACGGCAAGATAAACAACCATACCGAGAGAAGTAGACATCAGGATACCTGTTACCAGTAAACTGGATAAACTCACCATTCCGACAATGTTGGCCACTATCGAAATCACTAAAAATAAAATATAAAAAGAAGACAATACTTTGAATAATCTGAAAATTGGTTCAAATTGTTCAGGTGATCTGATCATGGTTTTTCTCCCTTGTATAAGTGCCACAATTAAGATTATAGCATCTATCAGAATTAGCCATCTCACCAAAGTTCCAGCACCTAAATAGGCTTCAAAAGTATGAATAAGGTATACAAGAAATACCAAGGCCAGAAAAATACGAAATCTCCTATTTGTTAGTTTTGGCAACAAATATACAGTTGCTATTAAGATAAAAACAATATGAAATTCACTAAAGGCCGGAATAAGAGCTTCATAGAAAAAAGCAGAGATGAGCACTCCCACTACAATGGTTGCTGTTACCGGATTTGATAATACAGTTTTTGCCTGTATCTCAATTGGATTTGTAAGTTCTTGTCTATTTTTCTTCCATTTTTTGTTTACAATAAGCATTAATACAAAAAGGAGCAGAATGAATACCCATTGAAACACCATGGTTTTGATGTTCAATGAAAGAAATTCCGCTAACTGTTCCTTATTTTCTTTGAGTCCGGCAAGAATTAATGTAGATGCACTTTGTGGCTCTGTTTTGATTGAGTCAACAGCAATATCAGATTTGATTTGAGATTTCCATAAGGGACTGCTATCAATAATAAAATAATCTTTTTGCAATTGCCGTTCCACAAGTTCAATTTCAGAAATGGTCTCATCAACAGATAAAATCATAATAGTCAACTCTTTTTGAATAAGATAAACACCATCTACACGTGTTTGAGCAATTTGCATTACTTCTTGAAGAATGTCAATAGATTCGTTCAAGCCCTCAGTAAGATCACTTGATTTATTAGTGCTACTGGCAATATTTTTTTTAGTTTCGTCCCATTTTTGATTTTCTTTCAAAAGTTCAACAATAATCTTACTAATATCCTGCACCCGATTTTTAAGAATATCCTGATAAACTTTTAATTGTGAATGATAATTATCCCATTCAACTTTTCTTACCCTTAATACTCTTCTGGTCAATTTATCAAGCTGAGGGATAAGAGAATCTTTACTTTTTTCAATTTCGCTCGAGACAGAGTTTAATAAGGAATCAACCTCTTTGACTTGTGCACTGGGCTGAAGAATTTTCTTTAATTTTATAATTCGTTGACCCAGTTTTTCAGTCTCCTCTGAAATATCGCCAAGAGCAAAGGCTTTGGCAGCTACTTGAGTGGTGTCATTTACTTTTGAGTCAGTGTCTTGGGATTGCATTCCAAAAACAAAGAATAAGTTGAGGAAAAAGAACAGGAAAGAAGATTTATAAAAATTTACCAAAATGCCTTGTTTTATAATGAGTCGAACAAGATACTTATTTTTTAAATAATATTTTATACCCTTGAAATTTATTTGATTATTGAAGACTACATTTCCTCAGTTTTTCTTAGTTTTATTAAAACTATTTGCCATTATACGAAAGCAGGCGGCTTGTACTAATCAGGCTTCGTGAGACGATTAAAAAACCAAATACAAATACATGAATAAAGTATTGATACCCCTTCCATCTTATGGGTTTGACCCAACAGAAGCAGCTATTCCGTGGAAATTAATGACTGAAAAGAATTTTAAAGTTGTATTTGTAACACCGGAAGGAGCAAAAGCATCTGCCGATAAATTAATGTTAAGTGGAAAGAAACTAGGGATATGGAAATCTGTTTTGATGGCAAGAAAAGATGCTATTGAAGCATATTTTGAAATGGAAAATAGTGAATCATTTAGAAATCCAGTAAAATATAGTGAAGTTGATGAAAATAACTTTGATGCAATTCTGTTACCAGGGGGTCATGACAAAGGAATTAGAGAATATTTAGAGTCGAAGATACTGCAACAACTTGTTGTCAAGTTCTTTCAAGCCCAAAAACCGGTTGCTGCGATATGTCATGGAGTTGTTTTAGCAGCGAGAAGTATAGATCCTGTTACAGGAAGATCAGTTATTCACAATTATAAAACGACATCACTATTGAAATCACAGGAGCTATTGGCTTTTAATCTTACCCGAATATGGCTAAAAAATTACTATCTTACTTATCCGGGTATTACAACCGAAGATGAGGTTACATCTGTATTATTTGATAAAAATAATTTTTTTAAAGGCCCTACGCCCTTTTTAAAGGATAGTATTAAAAATTTAAATAGAGGCTTTAGTTTAAAAGATAGAAACTACCTATCGGCACGTTGGCCAGGGGATGTATATAATTTCTCTATTGAGTTCATTAGAATGGTTTTGGATTCTGAGTCTAGTTTTTAAATGAAAGCAATATTTAGTGTTTTATTGTCAAATTATGTTCTCTTATCAATTCAAATCTTTAAATAGATATTCCCTATTAAAAGCCTAAATTTACTATATCAATAATAATAGTTTGAGCTACTTTGAAATTTTACAATCTTATCATTTCACAACAGGGCAATGGTTATCTGTTTTTTTTGCAATTTTCTTATTAGGCCTGGCAAAAGCGGGAATTAGGGGTATCGGAATAATAATTGTTGTTATTTTGGCCTTCGTTTTTGGAGAAAGGGCTTCTACAGGCGTACTACTTCCACTTTTAATTTCAGCTGATATTCTTGCCGTTACCTATTACAATAAACATGCACGATGGAGTTTCATTAAAAAATTGATGCCCTGGATGATGATAGGAGTTTTGGTTGGTGTATGGATGGGAAATGGTATTTCAGAAGAACTATTCAAAAAAATAATGGCTATAATAATTATTGGATCGGTACTTCTTATGTTCTATTTTGAAAACAAGAAAATGGTTAACATTCCTAATAATATTTGGTTCTCGGGCTCTTCTGGTCTTTTGGCAGGCTTTTCAACCATGATAGGAAATTTAGCTGGTCCGGTTTCAAATATTTACTTTTTAGCAATGCGACTTCCAAAAAATGAGTTTATAGGCACGGGGGCCTGGCTATTTTTTCTTATTAACATTTTTAAACTACCGTTTCATATTTTTGTTTGGAAAACTGTGACAAAAGAAACCCTGGTTTTAAATTCTGTTATGATTCCCATTCTGGTTATTGGTTTTTATTTAGGGGTAAGTATTGTAAAATTGATCTCCAATATTAATTATAGAAGGTTTATACTTTTTGTAACAGCACTAGGCGGATTTATATTATTGTTTAGATAAATGTAAAATAGGATAGAAATATTCAATTCATCAGATGACTAATAACCGATGTGAAAAGAGTCATCAGATGAATATTGGTTTAGTTAATATTTAAAGTTAGTTGAATTCGTTTTCGTGAGATATCAATATCCAAAACTTTTACAATTACATGCTGGTGCAGATTCACTATTTCATTCACATCACTAACAAATCTATCAGACAGGTTTGACACATGAATTAATCCACTTTCCTTGATGCCAATATCAACAAAGCATCCAAAATTGGTAATATTATTTATTATTCCGGGTAATAATTGACCTTCTCTAAGGTCATTGATGCTTTTGATATTTTGATTGAATGTAAAAACTTTTGCTTTTTCCCGTGGATCTAATCCCGGTTTTTCAAGTTCTTTTATAATGTCATTTAAGGTAGGTAGTCCTATTGTATTTGTACTATATTTTTGGAGGTCAATTTTTTCTAAAAGGACTTTATTTCCTATAAGTTCTGGCAAAGTTTTGTTTTGATCTTTTGCCATTTTTTTTATGATTGTATAACTTTCAGGATGAACCGCAGAATCATCTAAAGGGTTTTCAGCGTTTTTTATTCTCAAAAAACCGGCGCTTTGTTCAAATGCTTTTCCGCCTAAGCGGGGCACTTTTTTGATATCATTTCTGGAGGTAAATGCACCATTTTGACTTCTGTATTTAACGAGGTTTTCAGCTAGTTTTGACCCGATACCTGAAACATACTTCAGTAAGGATTCACTTGCCGTATTGATGTTTACCCCTATGATATTAACACAACTCTCTACCACCGAATCCAAAGAATTTTTTAGTTTGGTTTGATCAATATCGTGCTGATATTGTCCGACACCAATTGATTTGGCATCAATTTTAACCAATTCAGCTAAGGGATCAGCCAAGCGACGACCTATAGAAACAGCTCCACGTACTGTAACATCATAGTTCGGAAATTCATCTCTGGCAATTTTCGAGGCAGAATATATAGAAGCACCTGCTTCACTTACCACAAATACCTGAATATCTTTATGAAATCTAATTTTTCGAATTAAACGCTCTGTTTCCCGGGAGGCCGTTCCGTTTCCTATGGCAATAGCATCAATTTTATAGGCGTCAACAAGCGAACTTATCTTTTTAATAGCACCGATTGAATCATTTTGAGGCGCATGTGGATAAACGGTTTCATTGTATTCTAACCCCCCTTGGGCATTCAAACAAACTATTTTACAACCAGACCTAAAGCCGGGGTCAATTGCCAATATACTTTTTTCACCAAGAGGAGCACCTAATAACAACTGTTTTAAATTTTTTGCAAAGACCTGAATCGCACTGTCATCTGCTTTTCCTTTTGCTGAGTTTAGAGCTTCGTTTGACAAAGAAGGAAATAATAATCGCTTATACGCATCTTGAATAGCCAGTTCAATTTGGGAGCTGCAAGCATTCTTTTTTCTTACTATTCTGTCTTCTATTCTAGTTATTGCCCTTTCGTGATCTATCTCAATTTTTATACGGATAAATCCTTCATGTTCAGCTCTTAAAATTGCCAATAATCTATGAGAAGGACAACGATTTAAACTTTCTGACCAGTTGAAATAATCTCTGTACTTTTGGGCTTTTTGCTTTTCCAGTTCACCCTGTGGGCTTGTGCCATCGATCTTTGACTTAATTACCTTGGTGTTTATAATCGCATATTTATCTAATTGAAACCGGATATTATTTCGAATATCTGTGCGCTCATTAACCCATTCGGCAATGATAAATCTCGCGCCTTCTAACGCACTTTCTACCGATTTAATTTCATCTTTTACATATTTTGAAGCAATATTTTCAATATTATCTGCACGCTGACTCATTATTATTTTAGCCAGGGGCTCCAAACCATTTTTTCTAGCAGTTTCTGCTTTTGTTTTTCTTTTTTTCTTATAAGGGAGATAAAGATCTTCTAATAAAACAGGATCATTAGCAGCTATAACTTTTGATCTTAAATCGTCGGTTAGAACCTCTTGTTCTTCCAAAGATTTTAAAATTGCCGCTTTTCGTTTTTCAAGATCTTCAAACTGAACTTTGAATTTTTCGATATCAGCGATCTGAACCTCATCTAAATTCCCTGTTCTTTCTTTCCTATAACGAGAGATAAATGGAATAGTACAATCTTCATTGATCAATTGAATGGTGTTTTCAATTCCTTTTATCGGAAGATTGGTTTTGGTTTGGATGAAGTTTAATAGTTGCATTTTTTTAATTAATTTCTACTCAAATTCTCGCAGATATCGCAGATTTTAAAATCAGCTAACTTGTTCACCGTTTTGAACATCTCTTTCAGGCTCTATAAAGGTAAGTTTCCCATCAGGGGTATCACTCATTAAGATCATTCCCTGGCTTTCGACACCACGTAAAGTTCGCGGAGCAAGATTCACCAAGACAGAAACTCTTTGCCCTATAATATTTTCAGGACTAAAGCTTTCGGAAATACCACTAACAATGATGCGGGTATCAATGCCAACGTCTACTTTTAACTTTAAAAGCTTTTTTGTTTTGGGAATTTTTTCAGCTTCTAAAATGGTTCCAATTCTAATATCTAATTTAGTAAAGTCTTCAAAAGATATTACTTCTTTTTGCGGATCAATTTCAATTACTTCATTGGCTGCTTTTGTTGCTTCTAATTTAGCAATTTGTTCTTGTACTTCTGAATCTTCAATTTTGGCAAAGAGCAATTCTGGTTTGCCAATTTGGTGATTTGGTGTTAAGAGTGATTCACAAGTTGAAATATCCTCCCAAGAAGGTGATTCCACATCAAGTGCGGAATGGCATAACATTGATTTCAATTTTTTACTGGTAAAGGGTAAAAAAGGCTCACATAAAATTGATAGGCCTGTTGCAATTTGAAGAGCTACATACATAATGCTCTTTACTCTTTCGGGATTTGTTTTTATTTGTTTCCAGGGTTCCTCATCAGCCAAATATTTATTTCCCAAACGAGCTAAATTCATCAACTCAGACAAGGCCTCTCTAAACCGGTATCTTTCAATAGAGTTTGAGATTATCTGTGGGTATTCTTTTAGTTTGATTAAGGTTTTGTTGTCGGCTTCAGACAATTCCCCGAAAGAGGGAACTTTGCCATCATAATATTTGTTGGTTAATACAAGAACCCGATTGATAAAATTGCCAAATATAGCAACTAACTCATTGTTGTTTCTTGCCTGAAAATCATTCCAGGTAAAATCATTGTCCTTCGTTTCAGGAGCATTAGCAGTTAGAACATATCTAAGTACATCTTGCTTGTCGGGAAAATCCTGCAGATATTCATGCAGCCAAACCGCCCAGTTCTTTGAAGTAGAAATTTTATTGCCTTCTAAATTCAAAAACTCATTTGCAGGAACATTTTCCGGTAAAATATAATTTCCATGGGCTTTTAGCATGGCAGGGAAAATAATACAGTGAAAAACGATGTTGTCCTTACCAATAAAATGGACCATTTTTGTTTTGTCATCTTTCCAGTAGGGCTCCCAATCTTTTCCTACGCGCAGTGCCCATTCTTTGGTAGAGGAAATATACCCAATAGGTGCATCGAACCACACATATAACACTTTTCCTTCGGCACCTTTTACCGGAACAGGAATACCCCAATCGAGGTCTCGTGTCACAGCTCTTGGTTTTAAACCAGCTTCTACCCAAGATTTCACTTGTCCTAACACATTGGTTTTCCAATCATTTTTGTGACCGATTATTATCCAATCCTTTAACCAATTCTCATATTCGTTCAAAGGTAAATACCAGTGCTTGGTTTCTTTTAAAGAAGGAACATTTCCGGTTATAGCCGATTTAGGATTGATCAAATCAGTTGCATTGTGACTTGTACCACAATTCTCACATTGATCGCCATAACTTTCTTCATTACCACAAATTGGGCAGGTACCAACCACAAATCGGTCAGCTAAAAACTGTTGGGCCTCTTCATCATATAATTGCGCAGATGTTTCTTCAATAAATTTGCCATCATCGTATAATTTTTTAAAGAACTCGGTAGCCGTATCATGATGAATTTTTGCAGAAGTTCTGGAGTAGTTATCAAAACTAATTCCGAAATCATCGAAAGATCTCTTGATGATTTCATGATATTTATCTACAATTTGTTGCGGTGTAACACCTTCTTTTTTTGCTTTTAGAGTAATAGGTACCCCATGCTCATCTGAACCGCATACAAAAGCGACATCTTTGTTGTTCAGTCTTAAGTATCTGGCATAAATATCGGCCGGAACATAAACACCTGCCAAATGACCAATATGTACAGGTCCGTTAGTATAAGGTAATGCAGCGGTAATCGTAAACCTGTCTGCCGAGAATGTAGATCTTTTAGGGTCTTGCATGTGTTAGATATAAGATTGCAAAAGTAAGAAAAAGGGCTTAAATATATTTTTTATTTTTTAAAATCATTTACAGTTTACTTTTTTGTATAATTGTCACAAAATAGAGGGACTCTATTTCTATTTTAAATCCTTAAACTATGGTTGAATTTCGAACAGGAAACATCTTTTTTATTCTTTTTATATTTTTAATATCGTTTCCGGGATTGTCTCAAAATGACACTGAAGTAGCAATTACAAGGGATTTGATAAAACCACCATATCTTAAGAAGGGGGATACGATAATGATTTTATCTCCTGCGGGCAGAATTAGAGATAAGGTTTCGGTCGATGCCGGAATTGAATTGGCAAATCATTGGGGTTTGATTGTTTTTTTTGGCAATCATCTTCTTTCCCAAGACAACACTTTTGCAGGAACAGATGCACAACGTTTGGACGACATGCAAAAAGCATTAGATGATCCTAGTATAAAAGCCATATGGGCTGCAAGAGGAGGTTATGGTGCAGTTAGAATTGTTGATGATTTGGATTTTACGAAATTCTTTGAACATCCTAAATGGATAATCGGCTATTCGGATATAACAGTTTTCCATAATAGATTACACGAACTAGGCTATCAAACAATTCATGGGCAAATGCCCTTGACGATCCATTTAGAGGATCCTGTTCAAAAACAATCGTTACTTAGTTTACACAATGCCTTATTTGGAAAAAAACTGAGTTATAAATTGACAACATCTAAGAAAAACAGACAAGGTGAAAGTATCGGACAGCTGGTAGGAGGAAATCTTTCCATTGTTTATAGCATGCTGGAATCAAACACAACTTTAAATATGAATGGAAAAGTTTTGTTTATTGAAGATGTGGGTGAAGCCTTGTACCATATCGACAGGATGATGATAAGTCTAAAAAGAGCTGGATATTTTAATAACTGTAAAGGCCTAATCGTTGGAAATTTCAAATTAAAAAAGAACGAAGGGAATAAATTTGGTAAAACTTTGGAAGAGATTGTATTAGATGCTGTAGAGGGAACGAATTTCCCGGTAATTTTTGACTTCCCGGCAGGTCATATTGACGATAACAGAACTTTAATTTTAGGAAGTTATGTCGATTTAAAGGTTATGAAGAAAAAGACAAGGATTACTTTTAGGTAGAAAAAAGAGAATAGACAAAGGACTTAAGATAAAATCTGCCACATCACCTATATCTGCGAGAAAAGAGAAAAGAGAAGAAAGACAAAAGACAAAGAAAGACTATAGAATAAAAATATAAAATCAATTGTTTTATTTTCATTTTGCTACAATTAGCATAT
>Ga0190293_1000486_pt1 | contig 14214 bp, 14 predicted proteins | sample 48693001_MG_FD_161671 | JGI IMG/M metagenome (GOLD analysis project Ga0190293, IMG submission 161671) | Hydrothermal vent microbial mat bacterial communities from Southern Trench, Guaymas Basin, Mexico - 4869-30-0-1_MG | ecosystem: Environmental > Aquatic > Marine > Hydrothermal vents >... | reverse complement strand
GCGGAAGAAGTGGTCGAACTGTGCAGGCCGGTCAGCCATGCCGATCCGCCAATACAGCTGCGCCATCGTCAGCTGGTACTGGTCCGTAAAAAGGAACCCCTCAATAAGGTCACGCCGATCGGTCATGACAACAGCCTACAGCCATCAGCTGTCAGCCAACAGCAAGAGAGGAGGTCATCCACCTTCTGGCTGATAGCTGATAGCTGATGGCTGACAGCAGTTCTCTACCCAACTACTCCGCCTTCGGTCATCGGGCGCAGGTCAAGGGCCTGGTCGAGTTCGACCTCCGGGAGCACCTCAAGCTCGAGTGCGACCTCGCGTACACCTCGTCCCTCCTTGAATGCCTTCTTTGCGACCTCTGCCGACTTGTCGTACCCGATGACCGGAACGAGCGCTGTGATGATGATGACGTTCTGCTCGAGCAGGAACCTGGCGCGATCTTCGTCCGCCTCGATGCCGTCGACCATCTTCTCTCTCATGACGTTCGCCGCTGACGAGAGAAGGTCGATGGACTCAAGAAGATTGTGAGCGATCAGCGGCATCATCACGTTGAGTTCGAAGTTGCCGTTGGCGCCGCCCCACGTGATCGCGGCGTCGTTGCCTATCACCTGGCTTGCGACCTGCATCATCATCTCTGAGATGACGGGGTTCACCTTACCTGGCATGATCGAACTGCCAGGTTGGAGAGAAGGCAGCGTGATCTCCGCAATGGCGGTGCGTGGCCCGCTCGACATCCAGCGAAGGTCGTTGGCGATCTTGAAGAGGGATACCGCAACGGTCTTGAGCGCACCCGAGGTGTTGACCGCTGCGTCCTTGGCCGCCTGGGCCTCGAAGTGGTTCGGGGCTTCCACGAAGTCGTAGCCTGATCGGCGTGCCATTTCTGCAATGGTGGCTGCGGGGAAGCCGTCAGGGGCGTTGATCCCTGTGCCCACGGCGGTTCCTCCGAGTGCCAACTCGAGGAGTTCGGGGAGGACCTTACGGATCCGTTGCGCGCCGTAGGCGACCTGAACGGCATAACCACCGAACTCCTGACCGAGGCGTACGGGCGTCGCGTCCATCAGGTGAGTACGACCCGACTTCAGGATGTCATCGAACTCGACAGCTTTGGCCTCGAGCGAGAGTGCGAGAGCGTCGAGGGCCGGGAGCAAGTTCTGCTCGATTCCCGCAACGGCAGCAACATGAATTGCCGTGGGGATCGTGTCGTTGGATGACTGTCCCGCGTTGACATGGTCGTTGGGGTGGACGAGCTTGGACCCGAGGTCCGCTCCGAGAATCTCCGATGCCCTGTTCGCCATGACCTCGTTTGCGTTCATGTTCGTTGAGGTGCCAGACCCTGTCTGGAAGATGTCGAGGACGAAGTGCTCATCGAGGTCGCCGTCCATGACCTCCTCGGCAGCCTCGATGATCGCGTCGGCTTTCTCTATGTCGACGGAACCCATCTCCTTGTTCACAACCGCAGCCGATGCTTTGAGCAACCCCAGTGCCCAGATGAAGGTACGGCCAAAGCGGAGATTCGAGATCGGGAAGTTGTCAACTGCCCTCTGGGTCGATGCCCCGTAGTAGGCCCCTTCAGGTACCGGTACTTCTCCCATGGAGTCACGTTCGATGCGCATCTGCCGTCTCCTCAGATCGTCGATTCACGCTGCACCCACAACAATAGTGACCCTACGACTCAGCGATTCGTCGCATTCTCCCGTTCTATGGGCTCACAGCGTCTAAGTGAGGGCTTTGGTGACGGCCTGGGAGAAGGTGGGGCCGACGGGGGCTTCGATGCGGAGGGTGACCAGGGATGACCGATCGTGGTCGGTGGTGCCCTGGTTGATGATCACGTACGGGACACCGCGGCGAGCAGCCTGAAGTGGGATTTCGGCTGCTGGGTACACAGACAGGGTCGTGCCCATAGCGATAACGAGGTCACACGCATCGGCAGCTTGCATTGCGTTGTACATGGTCATCTGGTCGAGTTGTTGACCGAAACTGATCGTTGCAGGCTTCAACAGGCCACCGCAGTGACAGCGCGGCGGCACACCGGTGTCGGTGAAGGCATCCAGATGAGGCACGATCGGTGATAGTTCATCGCAGCCAAGACAAACGGCTTCACGCCCTGTTCCGTGGACCTCAACGACACTCTTCGATCCTGCGATCGTGTGCAGACCGTCGATGTTCTGGGTGACGATCGCCTCGAGTTTTCCTGCGTTCTCGAGTTCCACGCATGCCTCGTGCACCGCACCAGGCTTTGCGACCTCGATCGTCTTTGCGGCGAGCACCTTCTGGCGCCAATACCTGACCCTGTCCTCCTCGTTCGCAATGAAGTCCTGGTACATCACCGGCTTCTGCGTTTTCCACACACCCTGGGGCCCTCGGAAATCGGGGATTCCCGTCTCGGTTGAGACACCAGCCCCTGTGACAATCAGGATCGCTTGTGCTTTCGCGATCAACGTGGAGAGTTCGTGCACACCGTCCGCCATCAGTCATCCACCTCGAGTCCAAGCCCTGGTATCTGAAGCTCTTCCACGATGTCTGTCCTCTCGTGCCCTGTGAGGGTGGATCCTGTGTCCCATGCCTCATAACGCGAAGCCGTGAGCGGATCTACACGTTCGATCGACGACGCCACGAACTGGCTGGAGTCACCATCACTTGCACTCGCATCGACATAGGCGATGTCCCCGAGTAACTCTCTGGCGAGCGCAACTTCGTCGAGATCCTCTCCCACGGTGACCAACCTCGAACGTCCGAGTTCGTCCTTGAACCGGAAGGTTCGAGTGCCAAGGTTTGCCCCGTACAGCCTGCCAACGAACGACAACGAGGTGAGGGCGTGGCGCCTCTCGCCTTTCGGTGCCTCCGCGGGGTCGAACTCGATTGCGGTCTCGGTCTCCCCGACCGATGCGACTACCTGCACCCTGTGGTAGGAGCCAACCGAGCGTACGAACCGGTGGAGCGACCGGGAGGCTGGGTCTCCGATCGTCTCGGTCACATCCCTGCCGTCGATGAGCGCGCCGATGGAGTGCACGAACAGTTCCGTTGCCTGCACACCAGCATCACCCTTCCCGAAATCGATCGGGAACTGCTCGGTGTCATGCGGTGCTTCAAAGGGAACGATCGATCGATCGACATCGATGTCCAGGGGCACGAGGACGGACAGGTCCTTGAGAAACGCAGGGCTCCTGCCTCCCCCCGCACGGTCGTTCAGGGCACGGGCGATCCGTTCTACTCCGCGCATCACCGATCGCTGGATCGCAGTGAGCTCTTCGGAAGAAAGAGCACCATCTGCCCCGATGTCCATCTGGATGATGAGGGTGGCTCTCGGCGCCTGTGAGATTCGAAGCTCCGGGTTCGCGTACAAGGTCAGACTACTCATGCACCGATCATCTCAGCTTCCTGTGACAGAACCTCAGTCGACAGATCACCAGCGGGCGTGGACCTCAGGTTTGATCAAGCGTTCGTAGACGTCGGCCACATTGGCCATCGTCGCATCATCGAGCATCGCAACATCTGATGCGGCTGCATTCGCTACTGCCTGGTCTGGGTTCTTCGCCCCTGGTATCGCTGTAGACACAGCATCGTGCATGAGAATCCACTTGAGAGCGAACTGCGCCATCGTGGACTCGTCAGGGCGCACATCCTCGAGGGCGGCAACAGCTTCAAGCCCAGCGTTATAGCTCACGCCAGCGAACGTTTCTCCGACGTCGAAGGCCGCACCATGCCGGTTGTAGTTCCTGTGGTCATCCTTTGCGAACCGGGTGTCGGGCGTCATCTTCCCTGTCAGCAATCCGCTCGCAAGCGGGACACGGACGATCACTCCGATGTCGCCTGAAGCGGCAAGGTCGAAGAACCTCTCCGCAGGTCGTTGGCGGAACATGTTGAAGATGATCTGTACGGTCTCGACGCCGGGATACTCGATGGCCTTCATCGCCTCCTCGACACGTTCGACACTCACTCCATAGTGCTTGATCTTCCCCTTCGCCTTGATGGCGTCGAGGGCTGCGAACATCGCAGGGTCGTAGTACACGTCGGTCGGAGGGCAGTGGAGTTGGACAAGATCGAGCGAGTCCGTACCGAGGTTCACAAGGCTGCGGTCGATAAACGCCTCGATGTTCGCCCCGGTATATCCGTCAGCCGTGTGCGGATCGAGGCGCCGCCCTGCCTTGGTCGCAACAACGAGGTCGACGTCACTACGTTCCTTGACAAGTTGGGCAACGAACCGTTCGCTGCGCCCGTCGCCGTAGACGTCGGCGGTATCGATGAACGTGACACCGGCATCGACCGCCGCGTTCAGCGCGGCCATGGCGGTCGCGTCATCGACGCTCCCCCAGTCTGCACCGATCGCCCACGCACCGAACCCGATCTCGGAGACCTCGTACCCCGTGCTTCCAAGTCGTCGATACTTCATCATGTTCTCCCTACCTCTCGGGTCATGTCCACGAGGTACTCAACGGCACCTGTCCAGAACGTGTTGTAGTCGTCCCACTGCACAAAGTTACAGCCCCAGTGAGGTGCAGGGTCAGACATGTACGCCAGGACCGCACCATCGCCGTGTCGCCTGGTCACAACGAGTGGATCGCCTGTCTCTGCGACCTCAGCGTGCACGATCGCGTCAGCGCGCGCAACGACCTCGTTGTATCCAAGGATCGGAGGTGCCGTCGACATCTCGAGTCCCGTGACGAATCCTTCATCGGTGCGAGCCATGTGGAATCCCTCGGTGTTCTCGACGAGGTCTTCTCTGTCGAGGCACCGCACTGGGAGAATTTCGGCAAGCCCCGTCCTGCCCCAACCTCCCTTTCCCATCTCCCCGTTGAATGACAACCACCCGCCCATGAACATGATCAGCGTGCCGTTCTCAACGGCTTCAACCGTGAGCCTGACCCTGTCGGGGTAGGTGATGATGTCTGAACCGAACACGTTGCGGTCAAAGAACTGGGGAGAGAGTTGGAAGTTCTTCGCCTCGACATCGGAGAACACGATGATGTCGTAGTCCGCGAGAATCTCCTCGTAACGTCCCGGAGGCATTCCGTAGAAATCCCATGTCGAGCACGTGTCGCAAGTGTGCTGACCTGTCGATTCGACAGCATCCTTGAGATAGTGGTCGTAGCGGAAGGTCTGAAGCCCCTTGTACGCGTAGTTGAACGGGGTTTCAGCGAAGATCGGACCAAGCGATACTGCCCAGTCACCGATGTAGAACACTTTGGCCATGGCGTTGACGCCTCCTCTTGATCGCTTGACGGTCTCAGTCGTATGTGAAGGCAACCTTGATAGCTCCCTCAGGGTGTTTGTCGACCAGTTCGAACGCTTCACTTGCCTGGGACTGGGGAAATGTGTGTGTCAGGAGATCACGAACAGCAAGGGTCCCATCGCCGAGCATCTCTGCGATCGTTCGGTAAACACGGTTGCGGTCCCAGGCTCTCCCAGGAGCAGGCTCCTTGCGGTGATCGATGGCGAGAATCGATGACGCGCCCATCGAGTGGAACGTGCTGTGATGGAACTCCTCCCCCAGCCTGAGGTCGGTGCCACCGCCCTGATAGAAACCGACGGCCACCACCCTCCCGAAGCCACTGGCACAGCATCGCACGGCCTCATGGAGAGCACTCCAGTTGCCAGATGTCTCGATGACGGCGTCCACGCCTCTGCCATCGTTGATATCACGGACCTGCTCGGCCACCTGCCCTGTCCCTGAATCGAGGACATGATCCGCACCGAGCGAAAGCGCCATCTCCCTGCGGACCGCAACAGGATCGACGGCGATCAGGGGTGTGACCCCCGCCGCTCGAGCGAGTTGGACACCGAGGAGGCCGACCGCTCCCAATCCGCTGACCACTGCGCCTTCTCCGAGGCGGAGGCGTGACGTGAGATGTGCATCGTACGCAACGCCGCCCAGGGCGAGAAAGACCCCTGCAGCGGGGTCCGCATCTTCGGGTGCACGTTCACAGAAGAAGGGACGACCTGTCTCCGTTGTATCGCACACGAATGTGTCTGGATGCCCAGCAGACCCCGTCCACGCAATATCTCCGACACAGAAACCCTGCACATCCGAACCGACCTCGACCACCTCGCCCACCATCTCGTATCCGTGGACAACCGGATACGGGGTGTCCTCCCCCTCGTGTCTTCGGAACAGGCCGTCGTCGATGTCGTGAGACAACTGCGGAGCCGTTGCGCGGTAGAAGCTCATCTCCGTGCCGTGGCTGATCCCCGAGTAGAGCGTGCGGATCCGTATCGCGGTGGGGGTCAGCGGGTCATCGGCGGTAGTTCGAAGTTTGACTCGACGTGGTCCTGTGATCACCACTTCACGCATGAGCCTGTCCCGATTGAAGCGAACCGGGGGCGGCGCGGAGCCTCACATCTCTACCGGTTGACCAGCCGCGGCTGATCGATACGCAGCAAGGGCAACCTCAGTGGCACGCAGACCGTCGATGCCGGTGATGGCAAGGGGATGCTCACAGCGCACGGCACCCACGAAGTGTTCGATCATCGACCGATTGGGGTCATGACCCCAATCGACCCACCGTGTTGCTCCTCGCGACCACATCTCGAGGCGTTCAGCAAAGGGGTCGATGGTGAACACACCTTCAGTACCGACCGTCTCGATCGTGAGTCCACCCCAAATCGGATAGTTGTCCGGTCGGCTCCATGAGCAATCGATCGTCGCGATCACACCGCCATCGAATGTGACAGTCACGACACCACCGGTCTCGACCTGTGCATCGGGATGGAACACGCGATTCGTGTCCGCGTATACCTCAATGGGCTCTGATCCGAGCCACCAGGCCATGATGTCGACAAGGTGGACCACATGATCCATCACCGCGCCACCACCGGCAGCAACGGGGTCAGCAAACCACGCTGCATGGTCGGTAGGAATCCTCCCGTTGTTCGTTCCTGTGAACGCAATCACCTGCCCTGCGCGCTCCTCGGCGACCCACTGCGCACCTTCGATGAGCGGCTGACTGAATCGCATTGGGAAGGCGGTCATGAGATTGACTCCAGCGCTGTCACAGACATCCACGAGTTTCCGTGCATCCTCGAGCGTTGTCGCAAGCGGCTTCTCACAGAGCACATCGATTCCGGCATCGGCCAGCCGCGTGACAACCATAAGGTGCTCATCTGTCTGTGTGCACACGATGACGGCGTCAGCCCCAACCGCGATCATCGCGTCGAGATCCTCGAATATCTCGCCGGCATCTTCGGTCTTCCACCGGCTGGAAAGCTCATCGTCTGGTTCGGCGATCCCGACGAACTCGACATCGTCCATGTCGGCCAGGATGGCGGCATACGCCGCAGCATGGACATGGGCGAGGCCAACGATTCCGACTCTGGTCACGGCCCTACCTCCACAGCGCGATTCGTCTCCAGAGATTCTGCGATGGCGTCACACACAGCTACCGCCATCGCTCCATCGAAAGCGGTGACCCTCGGCTCGGCGTTGCCGTGGAGAACCCTGGAGAAGTGCTTGATCTGTGTCACATACGGAGACTCTGTGGATGATGACGGCGGTTCGGGCACGTCGGAGACCTCATCCTGGGCGCCGACGCTTGCAACGAACGACTCAGCTGCATGCCTCTGGATCAGGCCATCTGAACCTGAGATCTCGAGGGTCGCACGAAATGAACCGCGTGGATACGCCCACGATCCCTGGATGTGGCTGATGGCACCGCTCGTGTGGCTGAGTGTTGCCAGTACGTGGTCCCCTCCCTGTGCACCTCGTGCGTAGACCCGTCCGACATCGCCAGCCACCCACCTTGCGTAGTCCACATCGTGGATCATGAGGTCGAGCACGACACCTCCGGATTTCGACGGGTCGCTGAACCAGGACGAGGCACCCGCAGGGAGATAGGTGGAGCGATCGAGGCGAAGGATGCCGACATCACCGATGTCTCCAGCCACAATGCGGTCACGGGCGGTGGCGTATTCGGGGAAGAACCGGACCACATGTCCAACAAGGAGCTGCACCCCCGCGGCATCACACGCCGCAACCGCATCGAACGCCTCAGCTGCTGTCCGGGCCAGCGGTTTCTCACACACAACGTCGACTCCGAGTTGTGCGGCAGCCGTGACATAGGCACCGTGCGTGTGTGTCGGCGTACAGATATCGACAACATCGACCATACCGACGAGGCTCTCGAAGTCGTCGGCGATGAGTGCGTCGTGGTCAGAGGCGAGCTTGGATGATCGCTCACGATCGGGGTCGAAGACCGCAACGATGCGGTCAGGCGTTGTTTCCCAGGCGTCGGCGTGGACTCCTGCCATGTTCCCCGCTCCGACGATGCCGATTCTGAGGATCACTTCACCCCGCCCTGGGTGATCCCGCTGAGCATCTGCTTCGAGAAGATGACATAGAGGATGAGGATCGGGATCGCGGCCAGCGTCAGAGCAGCAAGGACCGCCTGCCAATCAGACACGAACTGCCCAAGGAAGAGTTGCACACCGAGGGTCACCGTCTTCGTCGACTCACCAGGTGCAAGGATGAGCGGGAACCACAGGTCGTTCCACACGGGCAACATCGTAAACACAGCAACGGCGGCAAGCCCCGGCTTGACAAGCGGGAGCGTCAACGAGAACACCCTGTATTCGCCGGCACCGTCAATACGCGCTGCGTCCTTGAGTTCGCCTGGAACGTGCCGAAAGAACTGCGCGAGGATGAAAACAGCGAGAGGTATCCCCATGGCGACGTACACAAGGATCAGAGCAACAAGTGTGTTCACGAGGTTGAGTGTCACCATCAGCTTGAGGATCGACACCGTACCGAGGCGGATCGGGATCATGACACCGACCGCTAAGAAGAGCGTCAGGAACGTGTTGCCCATGAACCTGTACTCCGCAAGTGCATACGCCGCGGCAGCACCTAGCAGGAGAACCAGCGCCACAGTCACCACGGTGACGGTGAAGCTGTTGAAGAAGTACTTCGGAAAGTTCGCCCGCTCCCACACCGTCTCGTAGCCCTTCAGGCTGAACGTCTCAGCGTTCGGCAACGAGAAAGGAGAGTCGAATATCGCCTTACGGGTCTTGACCGAATTCATCACGATCAGCACGATCGGGCCGAGTGCAAGCATCGTGTAGAGGGTGAGGAGGACGTAGATGCTGGTCTTGGCGACCCTTCTGCCGCCTCGGCCCTCGCCGGCGCGCACATGCGTTGCCTGTGTGCTCATAGTTCGTAACTCTCAACGCGTCGTGCCCACGCAAACAGGTAGATGAGTACGCCGATGAGGATGACGATGAACATCGCCGTCGCAACGGTCGCCCCCATTGCGGTCGACCCGGACTGCAACTGGAAGCCGAAGAAGGAGCGGTAGAAGAGCGTTCCCATGATGTCCGTGGAGAACTCGGGACCGGCGAGTGCACCTTGGACGCTGTAGATGAGGTCGAACGCGTTCAGGTTCGCGATGTAGGTGATGATCGAGATGATGCCGAGCATCGGCAGCAGCAGTGGGAAGATGATCCTCCAGAAGATCTGCCATCCGTTGGCGCCATCGACCCTTGCGGCCTCGATGAGGTCCTCGGGTATACCGACGAGGACGGCGTAGAAGAACATCATCGGGATCCCAACGAACTGCCACACGGACATCATCGACAGTGTGGGTAGAGCCGTTGACGTGAGACCCAGCAGCGGAGTAGAGACAACGCCCCACAGCGGAGAGAGGATCAGCTGCCAGATGAATCCGACGATGACAACCGATAGGACGGTGGGGGCGAAGATGAGGGTGCGGTAGGTGCCGCGGCCCCTCTTGAGGAGTTGTTGGGTGAGAAGTACCGCGAGGAACAAGCCGACAGGGTTCTGGATGAGGAGGTGGAACGCAAAGAAGACGAAGTTGTTGCCCAGGGCGTTCCAGAAGGACGAGGAGAGGCTGCCTCCGGGGAGAAGCTCCGCGAAGTTCGCAAGGCCGACGAAGGTGCCCTCATCGGAGAAGAAGCTGAGGCGGAGTGAGTCGAGGAGCGGGTACACCATGAAGACGGTGTACACGACAAGCGCTGGGCCGAGGAACACGACGACGTGTCGAGGGAACTTCCGCCGTTTGGCGGAAGTTCCCTTGACAACGTCAGTGTTCGTGGACGTGGCTGTCACCTACTGATCAGCCGCCCTGCTGCGGTTCGTACCACTGCTCAAGGCCTGTCTGGAGAACCACGGTCGCATCCTCAGGTGTCAACGTTCCATTGATCACGCTGGCGCTTGTGGCCCAGAGTTCGTTCTCGAGGTTCGGCTCACCGCGGGACAGGATCTGGTATGAGTTACGAATCGTCGATTCGCACTGATCCCGCCAGGACAGGAATTCCTGTGCGAGTGGATCATCCATCGTCACAGAGTGGCTCGACAGGCTGAAGAAGCCCGGCAGTGAGTTCGAATACAGTGATGCAAAGTCCGCCGACGCGACCCAGGTCAGGAACGTCTGTGCAGCTTCGGTGTTCCCCGTTCCTGCGTTCATCCCAAGTGCGATGTCCGTGTGGTCAGAGATGTAGCACGTGTCGCCTGCGGTCTTGACCGGTGGTAGGAACGCACCCATTGCGAACTCGGCCTGCTCATTGAACAGTCCAATCTCCCAGGAACCGGCGGGGTAGATCGCCGCTGCACCAAGGGTGAACAGAGCCTGTGAGTCAGGATACGCGACTGCCTCGTACCCGTCGGGCATGTACTCGCCCCACTTCGCCAGCGTTGCGAACGTATCCACGTACTGCTGGTCTGTGAACTTCTCTGTACCTTCGATGAGACCAATACGGCCTGTTTCGCCAGCCCAGTAGTTCGGGCCGATGTTCTGGAATCCCATGGTTGCGGATTCCCACTGGTCGACCGTGCCCATTGCGAGAGGTGCGTAGGTTCCGTCAGCCTTGATCGCATCAAGTGTGGCATAGAACTCATCTTCAGTGGTCGGTACTTCAACTCCAACCTCTGTGAACGCATCTGCGTTGTAGATGAACCCGTGGATGACCGATGCCATCGGGACACAGAATTTCTGCGAACCGTCATCAGTGATCCATGCGGACTGCGCCACGCTGCTGAAGTTCTCCATACCCGAGAGTGTGGTGATGTCAGCAAGGTATCCCGCGTCGTACAGGTCCAAGGATGCATCGAATGGACGGCATGTGATCAGATCGCCTGCTGTTCCACCTTCGAGCTTGGCCTGTAGCGAGGCGTTGTACTCAGCAGGTGCTGTCGGTGCGAATGTCACCTTGATATCTGGGAACTCGGCGTTGAACGCTGGGATGATGACATCCTCCCAGATGGCGAGGTCGTCGTTACGCCAGCTCTCGATGACGAGCTCACCAGAGCCGCCGCCTGAGCCGCCAGCATCTGCGGCAACCGTGGTTTCCGTGCCCCCTGCGGGAGCTTGCGTGGTATCAGTCGAATCGTCGCTGCTGCATGCTGCTAGCACGAGCATCAGAGCGAAGAATCCGATGATCCATGTGATCTTTCGAGTCATTGTTTTCCTTTCCAACCAGCTGCGCTGGGTCTTCCATGAGCGTATTGTTCACTACTCGGCGGATACATGACGAATCCGCCTCTGTTCCAATCTACTTTGCTCAGTGACTAAACATACTTGTGGCAGAGAACAGAGTCAAGCTGAATCACGACTTATCTCAGATTTGACAAACCACGCCCACAGTTCGTATGTTGACCAAACATATGTCCCGATATGAGCACTCTCAACCGCGTGGTGGACTTCGAGTCGACAAGAAGGCAACGCGCACAGACTCGAAGAACCAGAATCGTCGGTTCGTGCTGCAGTGTGTCTACGGAAGGCAGTCAACGTCTCGAGCCGACATCTCTCGCACAACAGGTTTGACGAGGGCAACGGTGTCAGACATCGTCAGCGACCTCCTCGATGAGGGCCTCGTGCTCGAGGTGGGGACCGCACCCTCGGGTGGTGGAAAGCCACCCACGCTCCTTGCTATCGCCGAGGATTCACACCACCTCATCACCGTCAGGCTCGGCGCGAGCCACTGGACTGGTTCACTCCTCACACTTCGCCGCAGGATCATCCGGTCGACGACGGTGAACAGTGCCGGGCGTCGAGGAGCCCCTGCGATCGATGCCCTGAGAGAGTTCGTAAGTGAACTCATCGAGTCGACACCCGAACACGTCCTTGGCATAGGCATCGCCACCCCGGGGACCGTGACACCTGACGGAATGGTCAGGGAGGCCACGATGATCGATTGGCACAGTGCTGAGGTCGGGAAGCTGCTCACGGAGCACTTCTCGATCCCCACTCACGTCACGAACGATGCCAACGCGATAGCCCTCGCAGAGCACTCCCTCGGCGATCATCGCGCGAACGGCCTGCTCGCCATCAAGATCGGTACGGGAGTCGGATCGGGCATCATCGTCAACGGGAGGCCGTTCTCTGGTGAGAGCTTCGCTGCGGGCGAGATAGGCCACATCTCCGTTCTGGCGTCACCGTTCGGTGAAGCTGAACACGGAACGCTCGAGGACGTCACGTCTGCCGTTGCATTCGCGAGACGTCTGGACATCGGGCATCCGGACTTTGTTGACTCTCAATCGGTCTTCAGAGAGGCCGCCAGACGATTGGCCGCCGGAGACCCTGCAACAGTAGAGATGGTCGACAAAGGCGCCAAAGGACTTGGGACTGTTCTCGCGATGGCGACCGGCATCCTTGACGTGAAGACCGTCGTGGTGTGCGGACCTGTGACTCAGTTGGGCGATACCTTCCTCGACCTGACCAGGCGCGAGATGGTGAGACGGGCAGGCCCAGCGCACGACCCCCAAACCCAGGTCGTCTTCGGCACCGTCGACCGCGCAGAGGAACACGGAGCCGCGATGCTCGTCCTCAGCCGCGAACTGGGGATCCTGTAAGACCTGCGATTCGACCTGACGGGATCGCTATGTCAGACGTGGCAGATGACATCAAGTCCGGGAACGCCACGAAACCCGGCATCGTGGGTGACGAGAGGCAGGTCGAGTAACGTCGCGGTCGCAGCGACCCACAGGTCAGCCATATGGATCTTTGCGTGGAAGGCGTGTCCGACCCACCGGCACTGTGCTCGGAGCCGTGCCCATTCCTCGACCAGCGCGTCAGATGGGGGTACGGTCACAGCAATCGCAAGCCTCGCGTTCATGGCCTCGAGCTTGCGTTGGCCCCATCTCGCCTTGGCTGCACCGTATCGGATCTCTGCAGCGGTCTGAAAAGAGATGACAAGTCTCTTGTCCCCCACGTCAGGTTCGTACAGCACCATGAGTTCGCTGGGTGTCTGCCGCAGGCTTGCCGAGAATACGTTCGTGTCGACAATCACCGCCCCTGATTCAGAAGTCACTCGTTAACTGCTTCCCAAAACGCGTCGAACTCGTCACCGTCCAATCCCTCTATGGCTAGGTCGGAAAGGCTCTTGATCGGCTCAACCCCCGCGAGAGCCTTCTCGAAGTCCCATGTGTAGTAATCCGACGTTTCAGGAGCTTTGATCTGCTCGATACCGACCGCCGTCAACAACCCAGGAACGAAGCTCGCCACCGTTTCCGTACCGCCAACCCGGGACGTGACCGACACCCTGTCATGGCCTCCAACGGCTTTGGCGAAGGACCGGAGCGACTTCTCGGCTGGCTCGCCTATCTCCACCGTCGGACTCTCTCCGCGGCTCAACGCTCCGATCCGGTGGACGAAGATCTCGATTGCCTGAACACCGACATCTTCTTCACCGGAGCCGATCGCGAACGGCTCGATGTCCGCGGGTGCCTCGATCTCGAGAACACCAGCCCTTGAATCGATGCTGACAGCTTCGAGGGTCGACAGCCTTCTGAGCAAGTCAGGTTGCCTTACCTGTTCCGCACTGTCGTTCAGGGAACGGGCGATCCTGTCGATCGTATGCTGGACGGACCGGGCAATGTCGGCGAACTCGGCGAGCGAGATCGCATTGTCGCGTTCATCGCCAAGGTTGATCGTCAGTTTGGCTCTGGGTATTCGGTCGAGGCTGCGCCTCCATCTCGGTGTATGTGACAGACTACTCATCTCGACAGCATCTCACCCGCCTATGACACGCCGCGCCCGTCATCTGATTCACACCTCAACCAAGGGCTACGATTGCTGTCGGGTCAGGTACACACGAGGAGGACACGTGGCCGAGTCGGTGAACAATCATGGAGCGTTCGTATGGTCGATCGCTGACCAGCTACGGGGCACCTACCGACAGTCTGATTACCAGAAGGTAATCCTGCCCCTCGTCGTGATTCGTAGGCTCGACGCGGTACTTGAGCCAACCAAGGATGCGGTCCTCGCTGCT
>Ga0190293_1000485_pt1 | contig 14243 bp, 15 predicted proteins | sample 48693001_MG_FD_161671 | JGI IMG/M metagenome (GOLD analysis project Ga0190293, IMG submission 161671) | Hydrothermal vent microbial mat bacterial communities from Southern Trench, Guaymas Basin, Mexico - 4869-30-0-1_MG | ecosystem: Environmental > Aquatic > Marine > Hydrothermal vents >... | reverse complement strand
TAAAATGTTGACAAATTATTAATATTGATACATTTGTCTCACCTCTATACAAAACCTTGAAAATCGCTGGATTTCTATTTCTCCTTCATTATTGGCTCTCTCCAAGCTTTATGCAGTTCTGGAAAATTCTATGCTGTTTTATTGCAATGAATTCAGGCTTGAAAATCATAACACAAGGGGGTTAATAAAAATGTATGGAACAAAAATTTTAATGCTATTAATAATAAGCCTGATCTTTTTTGGAACCCATTTAAATGCTTTTGAAAAGATCATCATGAATGAAGCATATGACCTGCAAACTGAAAACTTAACGAATGACCTGATGGAGTTAAAAAATTATTTTACACAGGAACTTGATAAAAGTACTTCTTATTGTCTTAGCTGTCATGATGGTATAACCGCAACAGATACTCACATGACCCCGGGATTCAGAGAACCGGGAGTGGCGAAAGGTATTGGGCTTTCGCATCCGGTTGATATTGATTATGAACAGGTTTATATAAAAAAAATGAGGGCCTATCACCATCCCGGATCACTTGACCCGAGACTCAAACTTGAGAACAGCAAAATAACCTGCATGACATGCCATGATGAAAACTCAACTCTTAAGAACCATCTTGTTATGGAAAATACCAGAAGCAGACTCTGTCTCTCCTGTCACAATCTCTAAATATATTTTCCATCTGAAAAAATTTCAGACTAAGTATCACCCTTTTTTCTTCATTTCAGCTTTCAGTTTTTCATTCTCATCACACAATTCCTTCATCCTCAATTCCCTATCTACAGTTGCTTTAAAAAACCTTTCGAGATCATCCGCTCTCTCTTTTAGTTTTTTAGTTTTTTCAGCGACTTTAATATTCAATTCATCATTAAGTATTGATAGTTCCTTTTCAGAATTCTTCCGTTTAATGATCTCGTCTCCTAATTTTAATACTGTATGTTCCAGCTTTTTGATTAGTCGTTCACTATACAGACTAGGTATATCTTCCTCTTTTTCACAAACCTTCTTTGACGCAACGAAGGTGCCATTCCTATATTCACCAAAGAGATTTTCCAATAGCTTTTTAAAAAAAATCAGCTCCTGCGGCTTTGTAATATATTTGTCAGCTCCCAGGTTCAAACCAAACTTCTTATCTTGCTCGTCAGTGTAGGTGCCAGTGTAAAAAACAAATGGGATATCACTTAACTCATTATCACTTTTGATCTCTTGGCAAAACTTGAAACCATCCATTACAGGCATCAGAACATCGGAAATGATCAGATCGGGTTTGTTCGACCGGACTATTTCCAGTGCTTCTTTACCGTTCTCAGCTTCCTCTATATTATGTCCCATACTCTCAACCATCCTGCGCAGTAAGAGCCTGTGCTCTTCAATATCGTCCACTATCAGTACTGAATACTTTTTTTCCATATCTGTTCTATCTCCTTTATTATTGTAAAAGGATCTAAAGGTTTTTCAATATAGCCGGCAAAACCCTCTTTTAAATACTGCTCCCTGTCTCCTACCATAGCATATGAAGTAACAGCAATTATAGGAACGGCCTCAATGTCATTGCACTCTTTCAACTTCCTGGTTGTTTCCAGACCATCCATGCCCGGAAGTTTGATATCAATCAGGATAAGATCAGGTTTTTTCTCTAGAGCAAGCCTTATCCCTTCCTCACCTGTTTCTGCTTCAATAGTTTCATATCCGGCTTTATTCAAAAACTTTGTAATTAACCTCATGTTATTTTTATTGTCTTCTATTACCAACACCTTTTTCATACTAAACCTCCCTGTTTAAAGGAATACTTAAAGTAAAAACGCTCCCCTTTCCATATACACTTTTTACACTTATGCTGCCCTGGAAAACACTGCTCATAATTTTTTGACTGAGATAAAGTCCGAGGCCTGTGCCGGAAGTTTTTGTCTCCATCGGTGAATCAAGACGGACGAAGGACTTAAATAGTTTTGGTAAATCTTCTTTTTTTATACCTATCCCTGTATCCTTAACAGCTATCTTCAGTACACTTGAATTTTTCACAACTTCCAACTCGACAACCCCTTTTTCAGTAAACTTTACAGCATTGCTCATCAGGTTAAGGATGCATTGAAATAGTCTTCTTTTATCGGTAACCATAATAAACCCTGCCGGGAATTTCTTTTTGATCTTAATATCTTTCTTTTCTGCATCTTTGGAAACAGTGGATAAAACTTCTTCAATAACGTCATCAAATTTCACACTTTCGAAATGGGAATCCAGTTTACCTGATTCGATCTTCGAAATATCAATAACATCATTTATCAGGTTGAGAAGGTGTTTAGATGAATTATAAATAATATCAAGATCACTCATGGCTTCTTCATCTATATTTCCAGATAGCCCCTGAAGAAGTAAACCGGTAAACCCTATGATTGAATTCAACGGAGTTCTAAGCTCGTGGCTCATACTGGCAATGAATATTGATTTCATTTTGTCCAGTTCCTGAAGTTTGAGATTTGCTTTGGATAATTCTTTCGATTGTTTTTCTAATTTTATCTCAGTACTCTTCAGATCGGTTATATCCTCGATCACAAGTATTGTACCGTTCAGGATAGATCGCCCCTTTACTAACATGAATCTTTTATTTATCTTAAGGGGCGGCAGATTGAATTTCTTCCTCCCTTTTCTCATGTTTTTTTCAATAGTAGTTTTGAGCAAGGGAATCTTTTCTGTCAGATCCAGTATATTTTTCCCGATAGCCTTGTTTACTGACATTTTCATTCCAAGATGCTCAATTACAAAAGAATTGGTAAGGATAATTTCACCTTCCAGATCAAAAGCAACGATCCCGTATGGTGCATTACCTATGATGGAAACCAGAAATTCCTTTACTTCAAAAAGAGCTTTTTCCTGATCTCTATCAATAACACCCATTGTTTTTCACCTTTTCCTCTTTGCTACAAGAACCGTTGCATCTCCATATTGCTGATGATAATTCTTCATGATGAAATCCGCAATATGCTGGGCGCTCCTCTCTAGCGGCAGACTCTCCTCTGTAAAGCGGGGTTTAATTCCATCGGAGCACATAACGATCGTGGTCTTGCGACCGCATCGGAATTTCTGCAATCTCAGATCGGGGAATCTGGTATCTCCTACAATCCCTTTATGGTTCCGAAGAATTATCTTATTTTGATTATCATAAACATGAATAGAAGTATCTCCCACGCCTAAATATTCCAGGGAGCGTGGTTTTAGAAGCAGTATCCCGGCCACACAACTTCTAATAAGTAAATTATCAAAAGTTTTCCTTATATCTATATGGCATTTGTTTAGAATTGTGATCAGATCAGATCTAAAATTCTTTTTGATGATCTTCTTTACAAAATCTGCAACTTCATAGGCATGTAATCCATTGCCGGTGCCGTCGATAACAGCGAGGAGTACTTTATCCCCTTCAAACTCTTTAATAACAAATGCATCACCATTGAACATATAGCGCTCATCATTTAAAGAAAGTATTCCATATTCGATCTCTTCTTCGGGTAGAGGCAGATACTTCTTCATAATAACCCTGGTGCCCGATCCGGGTTTTGAACGGATAACAAAGTCATCCATTGCCCGTTGAGCAGCATTCAGGCCTATACCAAGACTTGAAACTAAACTCGAATATCCTTCCTCCATCACTTTTTTCAAGTTTCGGATGCCTGGTCCTGAATCCTGCACAGAAAATACCAGCCCTTTTTTGTTACCTGACAGTCGTATGGAAAAAGTGCCATTCACAGCGTGTTTTACAGTATTCCCCGCGATCTCCGATACCGCAAGAGCAACCCGGGCACATTCAGTTTTATCAAAACCCAAATCGGAAGCAATAACAGAAGCCAAATCTCTTGCTTCTACTACACTTTTTTCATTTTCAATTTTAACAGGTTCAAAAAGATCATCTTTTATGTTCTCTTTTACTTTGTTAGATTCAGACATGAAACGATCCTTATACATTTTTTTTCTCAGATATAAATCTAATTAAGAATATCCCTCAAGATCACCTGTTTCCACATTATTATAACAAGTTTTTATAGAGAAAGTCTGTACAGTTCTTTCGTAAATTTTACTTTTTTATAGGGATAAGTTCTAATCCCTGCATCTTAAACACTAATTTGATTGCAGATTTAAGGTCTCTTGTTATTTCGAATCCTTTAATATTAATTCCGGAAGAAGCCATAACCTGAGCGACCGAAGGTATGATCCCGCAATAAAGAGTTTTTACTCCGACAAAATTGAAAATTTCGCCCAATTTTATCAGATGTGATGCCACCGCAGAATCAATAATATCAACATTGCCAAGATCAATTATTACGATCTCAATTCCGGTAGCTCTCAGCATATCAAGGATCTTGTCGGAAACCACTTTCGCTCTGTCAGAGTCCAGAGTGCCGAAAAAGCCTGCATAAAGACAATTATCGGTGATCTCATTCACAACAATTGGAATTTCACCTCCGATCTTTTTACGGCTGATAGCCACTTTTGCCTCCGGAAGAGTTTTTTTTATAACCATTTTTTATCCCCTTTACTTTTTATTATACTCACATTGTTCGTAATAATATAAACCAAATGTACTTCTATAATATTGTTTTAAATTTAATTTTTCAATAAAATTTTCGGGAATTACTTTAAAGAGTAAATTGGGAATTTTTTTGGGTGAATTGAGAAAAGAAATGGCTCCTCGGGTAGGATTTGAACCTACAACCTAGTGATTAACAGTCACCCGCTCTGCCGTTGAGCCACCGAGGAACATTTCTGAAATATTAATATCAAAATTTGCTGTATTTGTCAATGATTTTAATTTAATCTCACTTGACAAAAAATGGCTTTTCCATTATTCTTTCAAATCTAAAGCGGGAATAGCTCAGTGGTAGAGCGCGACCTTGCCAAGGTCGATGTCGCGAGTTCGAACCTCGTTTCCCGCTCCATTTTACCGGCGGCGTAGCCAAGTGGTAAGGCAGCGGTCTGCAAAATCGCTATCATCGGTTCAAATCCGGTCGCCGCCTTGTTTAACCTTTCCCAATCTGATCCTTTCCCACATAGTGAATTTCTAATTCCAGATTTTCCAGGTCCAGTTTTTTCAGGCCGCTTAATGATTTCCAATGATAATAAAGGAGAAGTGCAGGAACATAAAAGAACATATTAGGACCCGGCAGGAGTGCAAGTATTGCAGTGAATGGTATAAGTATCGCCTCAATTATCACAAAAATCCTCCTCTTAACCCGCTCTTTCCTTATCCATATCGAGAACAATTTATTTATGAATTCCTTGCTTCTTTTTTTTTCAGATTCAATGACTATTTTGTAAATATACAAATTTGCAAGAATGCTCTGCTTCGAGAGGTAATTGATTACTCCGGGGAAATGTTTTGAAGTAACCTCAATTCCCTTCTGCACCCACTTTATTTTTGAAGAGATCTTCTCATATTTAATAATATCAAGTTTGAATTTGAGAACTGAAATTATATCAAATGTTATAGTTTTCATTTTAAGTCTGTTCCCTTTGTTCAACAATAAACAGTTTCCCTGAGCCGGATGCTATTACAACACTTTTTTTATCAATGATCTCAGCTTCAGTAAGGATCAGCCTTTTAGTCACTTCTGATACTTTACCTCTTAGTTCATATTCCGTCCCTGTATGACACGGTTTTTTATATCTGATGTTCAGTTCTGCCGTAACGCAGGTGAAGCCATTGTTGTTCGCAGATTTAACCATAACTTCATCAAGAACGGTTGAAAGAATTCCTCCATGGACCATGTTCTCCCATCCTGCAAAATTTTTATCAAAATTCAGCAATGAAACTGTATATTCTCCCCTCTTCTCAAATTCAAGCTTCAACCCAATCGGATTACTTTTCCCGCATGCAAAACACCTGTTGTCATCTTTAACTGATTCCATTTACATTTTATATACTAATTTCCAGTAGTTGTAAATCAGTATTGTATCGTAAATTTTGATCACATGAGCCAATTGTAAAAATAGATTTGTTATGAAGTTTAGCGAAATTTTTCATGGCAAAGCATCTGAGTAAAAAAAACGGATACGTAGCCTCAGTGCTACATTGAGGATTTTTTTGTGAAGATGTGAAGTCATGGAGAATTGAAGCAAACTGCAATAGAATGTATTTTTACAATTAGCTCACACATTTATTGACTTCGATCCCGCTCTTCTTTATAGTTTGTCTATGACCGATATGGATATCCTCAGATCAGAATTGACCACTCTCTACTCTGAGCTTGACCTCGGGAATCTGCTGAATACGATTGCTGAAAAGATCAAGACATATCTTCATTGTGAAGAATCCTCTATTTTTCTTTTCAATCCCAGAAAGGAAGAATTGTATTTTGAAATAGCAACTGGGGAAAAAGAAGAAGAGTTGAAAAAAATAGTAATAAAGAAAGGGGAAGGAATTGCAGGATGGATAGCGGAGAGGAAAGAATGTGTCGTCATCAATAATTGCGCTGAAGATCCCCGGTTTGAAAAAACTGTTGATAAAAAAACAAGTTTTGTAACAAATTCAATTCTCGGTATTCCTGTAATATCCGGTGAAACTCTTATAGGTGTTGTTGAGGCTATAAACAAGATCGATGGAGATTTCTCAGATGATGATGAAATACTTCTTAAAGAATTCTCTTCATTTATCTCAATCCCACTCCAGAACGCCATTCTCTTCAGAGATGTAATGAGCGAATCTAAGGAGAAGGGGCAATTGATAGAACTGGGCAAGATCGTTTCATCTTCATTTAGCTTTGAAGATGTTTTTAATACTCTAAAAGATATAATTACCGGAATAATACCAGCCACCGGAATTAATGTTATGGTTGATTCTCAGAAAAAGATCTACAAGCTTATTGAGCAGGAAAAAGATGATACTGAAGAAGAGCAGAATCTGACCATAATTAAAAGTGATCAGGCTTTATTCCCTCTCAGGACAAAGGACAAACACCTTGGTTTCCTTGAGATCAGGTCTGAGAAGCCTATACATGAGACATTCTTATCACTTCTGAGAGGACTGTCAATTTTCGTTGCGATATCAATAAATAAATATGAAATGTACCAGGATCTCCTGGAGAAAGAGAGGATCGAGAAAGAACTTCAGATAGCAAGGGACATCCAGCAATCCTTTTTACTGAGTGAAAAAATAGATTTAAAAGGGATAGATTTTTCATTTATAAATGTTCCTTCATCAAGTGTCGGAGGGGACTATTATGATATTATTAAACTCAGTGATAATAACTCAGTATTTACAATAGATGATATATCCGGACACGGTATCCCGGCCTCTCTTCTCATGTCTATTGTGAGAGCAAATTTTGTTTATACAATCAGAAAAGAGAAAGATATATTGAAGACAATAAGGTATCTGAATGATCTGATCGCGGAAACTACCGAGCCAAACCTGTACGTAACTTCTTTCACATGTTCCATAGACAGCAACAAAATGTTGATGCAATATCTTAATTGCGGACATAATCCATCCCTTATTATAAGAAAAGGAAAGGCAATTGAATTAACGGAAGGAGATACCGTTCTTGGTATGTTCACCGGAGCAGAATTCAATGTTAGAGAGGAATCACTGGAAAATGGTGATATCATTATTCTATATACTGACGGAGTTATTGAGGCTGAGAACAATGATGAGGAGCAATTCTCCATTGAAAGGCTTAAAAGTGTAGTTATTAAGAATTCTTCTAAAAACCCTGAATTAATAAAAGATGAAATAATGAGAGAATTAAAAGAATTTACCGGATCTGATCATTTCATTGATGATATAACTTTTGTACTTATCAGAATATCCTGAAAATTCTACTATAGAAACAAAAATTTATGATTAAAACAATAATATTCGATCTTGATGGCACCCTCATAGAATCTTTATCATCAATTGTAAATTCTATGAATTTTCTCCTGGAAAAGGAGGGATTCCCTATTTACTCCTCTGATGAATACAAAATGTTCCTGGGAGATGGTGTTACCAGACTTGTAGAGCGGTCATTCCCTGAGATTCGTTCAGATAAACTCCAATATTATATAAAGGAGTACATTAATATTTATACAAATTCCTGGCGTGAGAAGACTATCCCTTTTGAAGGGATCTGTCAGATGCTGAAAGAATTTCAGGAAAGCAACATTAACATGTTCATATTATCAAATAAGAGAGATGACCTCACAAAACTTCAGACAGGGGAACTATTTTCAGATATTAATTTTCTGGATGTCAGGGGAGCTGTTGAAGGTATCCCTAATAAACCGGTCCCTGATACTGCAATACAAATGCTTAATTTGAATAAACTATCTCCAAAAGAAACTATTTTTATCGGTGATTCGGGTGTGGATATACAAACCGCAGTGAGCGGAGGGATGATCTCCGGTGGAGTTTTATGGGGATTCCGTAGCCGGGAGGAACTTATTGAGAATGGAGCAGAGTTTTTATTCGAAACTCCTTCGGAAATAATAAGGACCGTTTTAGAAGCAAACGGTTAAGAATTAACTTTTTTCAGAATCTCCTCAACATTATCAGATTCTTTTATCCTTGCAAATATCTCGGGCCACTTCTCCTGAGCATCCAGGATGAAATCTATCACTTCCCGGACTGCCCCCCGGCCTCCATATCTTTTTGCTATATAATGTGAGATCCTTTTTATCAGTGGATGTGCATCTCCGACAGCTGCAGAAAATCCAACCATTCCCATTACTTCAGCATCACCTATATCATCTCCGACATAAGCAACCTCATCTTTTTCCAATCCATACTTTTCCAATAATTCATAGAAAGGAATAGTCTTATTAAATATCCCCTCATAATAATCATCTATATTCAATTCGTCCGCTCTCTGCTTTACTGCCTTTGAAGCTTTCCCTGTTATAATTGCTGTTTTGATCCCGGCCAGGTTTGCAAAGAAAACCCCGGTACCATCTTTAACATCAAAAGACTTTATCGTTTCTCCGTCAGGAAGAACAAAGAAACGTCCGTCTGATAATGTGCCATCAACATCCATAATAAGCAGTTTGATTTTCTTAGCTAATTCTTTCTGATCCATCAGATCATCTCCGTTCTCCATAGATCATGCAGATGAACAAATCCTTTTAATATTTTTCCTTCTGCAACAATAAGAGAGGTTATTTTTTTTTCTTCCATGATATTCAATGCTTCAACAGCCATGCTGTCAGGTGATATTGTGATCGGGTCAGGTGACATAAAATCAGAAACAATTGCTTTCGAAAAATCATTGCCCTTCAGAAATGCACGTCTGAGATCTCCATCTGTTATAATTCCTTCTACAACAAAATTGTTATCTGCAATTATTGCAACTCCATATTTCATTTCATCAACAAGCCTTATTACCTCAAGCATCGGTCTTGATCCTTCAACAACAGGAAGCTTGTCGGGATAGTGCATACATTGCTTAACCTTAAGCAACTTTCTACCTATGTTTCCTCCGGGATGATTATATCTGAAATCATCTGCTCCAAACCCCTTTTTTCTCATCAATGCTATAGCAAGCGCATCACCCATGGCAAGAGACAATGTAGTAGAGGCTGTAGGGACAAGACCTATCGGGCAAGCTTCTTTTTCAATGCTGCAATCAATTGATACATCACTCTCATTTGCAAGAGAGGAACTCATGTTGCCAACCAGAGAGATAAGCTCCACACCCAGCCGTTTAATAAAGTTCAGAAGTCTTATCACTTCATGGGTTTCCCCACTGGTCGAGAGTGCGATCACTACATCATCTGAATTGATTATCCCTATGTCTCCATGGAGAGCATCAGAAGGATGTAGAAATATAGATGGTGTACCTGTTGATGTGAGAGTGGCGGAAATTTTCTTTCCGATCAGGCCTGATTTCCCCATACCGGTTATAACGATACGGCCTTTGGTATTGAACATCATTTCAACTGCCAGTTCGAAATTTTTGTCAAGCTTCTTTATTGATCCTGATATTGCTCCGGCCTCTATTTCCAGAACCTCTTTTCCGGTCTCAATCATGTTCATCAGGTTACATTATATATTTTTTCCAACCTAATTAACAGTGGTTTTAATTTTTTAAGATCAAGCGAATTCGCTCCGTCTGAAAGTGCATTCTGCGGATCCGGATGTACTTCAATAAAAACTCCGTCTGCTCCTGCAAGCAATCCGGCACCTGCAATAAGAGGAATAAATTCAGGATTGCCGCCTGTCACACCATTAGCTGCAGTCGGCCTCTGAACAGAATGCGTTGCATCAATGATCACAGGATAACCTGTCTTCTTCATTACAGGTATATTCCTTATATCGACTACAAGGTTCCGGTATCCGAAAAATGTTCCCCTCTCAGTGAGAATTATATTTTCATTCCCTGTTGATCTTATCTTTCCGGCAACAAATTCCATATCTTCCGGAGCCATAAACTGGCTCTTTTTTACATTGACCGGCAAACCTGTTTTCCCTGCGGCGGTCAGGAGATCTGTCTGCCTGCATAAAAATGCAGGGATCTGAATTATATCCAATACTTCAGCAGCCTGAACAGCTTGTTGCGGTTCATGGATATCCGAGAGCACCGGAAGCTCTAATTCATCTTTAACCTTCTGCAATATTCTCAAACCTTCATCGATCCCCGGGCCACGGTAGGAATCAATCGATGATCTGTTCGCTTTGTCAAATGATGCTTTAAATATCAGATCAATATTTAACTCTTCAGATATATCCTTAAGCGATTCTGCGATCTGCAAGGTCATCTTTTCACTCTCGATGACACAGGGCCCCAGAATCGTAAAAAAATTTTCTTTATTTAATTCAAGATTCCCGATTTTCACTTTAACTCCTCAGAATTTTCTATTTGCTCAAGATCGGTCATGGTCATGAGTATATTTCTCTGATTTTTACTATTAGGAGATGATACAACACCCCTGTTTTCCAATTGGTCAATTAACCGGCCTGCTCTTGCATAACCTATACTGAGCCTCCGTTGAAGAAATGATGCGGATGCCTGCCCGGAAGTGATTATAGTCTCAGCTGCAGGGAAAAACATTTTATCAAGCTCCTCATCTCCAGCTACAGCTTCCGTTTTCACCTTCGGTTTTATAACTTCAGTATTAAACTCCGGTTTACTTTTCTTTGAAAGAAATTTCACCACCCTGAGTGCTTCCTCTTCCGAAACATAAGAACAATGCGCCCTTACAAGTGTGGCTGATTTCGGAGGAAGGATCAGCATATCCCCCTGCCCGAGAAGTTTTTCCGCTCCCATATAATCAATAATTGTTTTCGAGTCATTCCTTGAGGGGACTGCAAATGCTATCCTTGACGGAAAGTTATTCTTTATAGTTCCGGTTATTACGTCAACTGAAGGTCTCTGCGTAGCAAGTATAAGATGAATTCCCACAGCTCTGGCCTTTTGAGCGATCCTGGCCACATTATATTCGATATCTTTTGATGATTCCATCATAAGATCAGCAAATTCATCTATTATAATTACAATATAAGGTATCTTACTTGGATCCTCGAGAGTATCAATAACCTCATCCCCTGAATTCTTAAGGAGATTAAGTCTTTTATTGAATTGTTCAATATTCCTTACCTGCAATTGAGCAAGTTTTTTATATCTTTTCTCCATCTCAAATATTGCCCAGTCAAGTGCATTTTTTGCCAGTTTAGGGTTAACTACAACCGGGGTCATAAGATGCGGAAGTGAATTATATATGGCCAGTTCTACCCTTTTTGGATCTATAAGGATAAGTTTTACATCCTCAGGTGATGATCTGAAGACAATACTTAGTATTATTGTATGGATCGCAACACTCTTTCCGCTTCCTGTAGCACCGGCAATTATCACATGAGGCATTTCCCTCAGATCTGTAGTAAAAATCTCTCCACTTTTTGTTTTGCCCAATGCTATGGTCAGAGGAGAACTACCTGCGGCAAATTCTTCAGATTCAAGTACCTCCCGCAAGTGGATTATCTCTCTCTTCTTATTCGGTATTTCAATTCCAATAGCTTTCTTCCCCAGAATTCTTTCAATTCTTACATATTGTGCTTCAGCAACAAGAGCAAGATCTTCAGCAAGATTTACCACATCTTTAACTTTAACCCCTGTATCCGGTACAAATTCATACGTAGTGATAACAGGGCCAGGTGTATACTCAAGAATTTCACCCCTTATTTTGAACTCCTTAAGCCTTGCTGACAACTCATTTTTCTTCTCTTCCAATTCCTTAAAATCAATTTTACTTTTTTCGGTTGAAGCATCGAGGTAAGAGAGAGGAGGAGGAACATATTTTTCAGAAATACTCAGCATTTTCCCCATCCCTTTAAACAATGCCGGTTCTTCAGGAAATCCGCTGGGTTTTTTTACTATCTCCTTTTTCTGTTCAAAAGATTTTTTCCTTTCAACCTGAGCATTTGATACTTTATCCTTCAAAGTGCCATTGCTGTGCTTCTTTTCAATTCTTTTCCTCATTCTCCAGTTTTTAAATTTACCTGATTGTGTGATATAAAATTTACTGATGATACCGAATAATGCAGTAGTTCCATGCATCAATGCTTTCAATATCTTCTGAAGAGAAAGTTTTCCGATCAGGGTGAGAGAAATGAATACCAGAATCATAAAAAGGAGAAAGGTTAAAAATCCCTTGATCTCAGATTCAAAAAATTCATTCAGGAAAAATCCAATTATCCCACCTGTTTTTATACTGGCGGAATCTATTCCTGAGAATGGTTTAATGCTTGACAAAAGAGCTGAAAAAGATATGAGTAACAATATAAATCCTGAACTTTTTGTATAGAAACTTCTAATCTTTCTGTTCATAAAAAAATAGATAGTAATAAACAAAAAGTACACTATTAATATAAATGATGCATATCCGAACATAACAAACAGAAATGCCGAAACTTCTGAGCCGATATTCCCACCATAGTTTTCAACCACAGTGTTCATCGTCGAGTGAAAAAAGCTGGGATCAAAAGGGGAATAACTGACAAGGCTGAATATCAGAAGAATTGAAATAAAAAGAAATACTATCCCGAAAATCTCACTTTTTATGGACAGTTCATAAGAGTTTCCGTCCCCTCTTTTTCCATTCTTCATTAAATATCAGTATATTATCAGGGATGTTTTTTGTCAAGAAAAAGTAGCAGCAGAACTATTCCCAATCCAGTATGACTTTGCCACAATTCCCCTCTTCCATGATCCTGAAACCCTCCATAAAATCGTTCACATTAAACCGGTGGGTTATTATAGGAGTTATATCGAGCCCTGTCAGGATCATTTGCTCCATTTTATACCAGGTCTCAAACATTTCTCTTCCATAAATGCCCTTTAGCTGAAGTGCTTTGAATATTATTTTATCCCATTCAACACGTGTGCTTGACGGGAGAATTCCTAATAAAGATATTTTTGATCCGTTATACATATTTTCGATCATTTCATTAAATGCAGCCGGAGCACCGGACATTTCCAGCCCGATATCAAATCCCACCATGTCAAGTTCTTTAACAACATCAGATATTTTTTCTTTCATAGGGTTCAATACTCTGGTCGCCCCCATTTTCTTTGCGATCCCGAGCCTGTATTCACTTATATCTGAGACAACTATATTTCGCGCACCGGAAAACCTGCAGACAGCAACTGCCATACTTCCGATCAGTCCGGCTCCGGTAATCAGAACATCCTCACCGACAACCGGAAATGAGAGCGCAGCGTGAGTAGCATTCCCGAAGGGATCGAATATTGATGCCACTTCATCACTTATTTTGTCATTGAGCCTTATTACATTTGAGGATGGGACAACAACATATTCAGCAAATGATCCGTCTCTGTGTACTCCGATTCCGATTGTGTTTTCACAAACATGCTTTTTCCCTCTTCTACAATTTCTGCAATGTCCACAGGCAATATGTCCTTCCCCTGTAACACGCTCACCAACCTCAAAGTTTGTTACTCCGGATCCTATTTCGGCAATTGTACCTACATATTCATGGCCGATCGTCATAGGAGTTTTAATAGTCTTCTGTGACCATTCATCCCACATATATATATGGAGGTCAGTTCCGCATATTGCAGTCTTTTTTATTTTTATCAGGACATCATTTACACCATAATCAGGTATATCTACTTCTTCCATCCAAAGCCCTTTTTCAGGTCTCGTTTTAACAAGTGCTTTCATTTTAGCCTCCGGGACAATTTTAATTCAGGGGCATACATATTTCAAGATAATTAGTGGAAAAATTAATTAAATCCAAATTGCAGGGGACGCCCATTAGAAT
>Ga0190293_1000484_pt1 | contig 14246 bp, 14 predicted proteins | sample 48693001_MG_FD_161671 | JGI IMG/M metagenome (GOLD analysis project Ga0190293, IMG submission 161671) | Hydrothermal vent microbial mat bacterial communities from Southern Trench, Guaymas Basin, Mexico - 4869-30-0-1_MG | ecosystem: Environmental > Aquatic > Marine > Hydrothermal vents >... | reverse complement strand
AGGGGTCAGAAGTAAGGGGTCAGAAGTAAGGGGTCAGATCTCCACATTTTACAATTTAATTTTCTTTTCTATCCGTTTAATTTTTTTACTTAAACTTTTATCCTGAGCGATTCTTGCCTCTAATCTCTTACAAACCTGAGAAACTCCTGATTCGCCAATCCCAAACTGGTTTCCAATTACTCTCAATTTTGCTCCCGTATATTTTTGGTATAAATAGATTTTTACTTTCCTGCCCATGCTTTTTTTATCGCCAAAGACTTTTTCGACTGCCCTGCAGATATCCTGCATGGATAACATTGGCAATAGAGACCTGACAGCAGGAAGATCCTTGCTCAAGCTTAATTCCGACAAATACTGATCTGTTATGAAATGTATAAAATCCTGACTGCCGAGTAAGGCAGAACCGATTACATCTTTTAATGGATTGTCATATTCCTGCCCGGTCAATCTGTTCACAAAATTCTTGTATCCTTTTTGCGCCGTTGAACGGTTTTTTCCAAAATAGTTGAGAACGAAGTCACGGAATAGCCATTTCTCCAATTTATTTTTCCCTATATACTGGTTGTAGCTGCTCCATTCATAATCTTCAGGAACAGACACCATTTGAGCTCTTACAGGATTCAGGTGGATATACCGTGACAGTTCTTTAGCGTATTCATCTTCCTCTATAAGGATGGATTTATAGCGGCCTTGAAAAAGGTGGCCACTGCGATGGTGTTTCACATTGAAATATGTCGTGTATGCACCATTGATGTGGTGCATAACCTGAGGTAAGTTTCCCGATGGCGTTTCCAGCAGTAGATGATAATGATTGTCCATCAGGCAATAGATATGGATTCTGGCATCATACCGTGTCGTTGCTGTACCCAGGTATTCCAAAAACTTGATTCGATCCCGCCGGTTTTTAAATACTGGTTTACGCTCATTACCACGAGAGGTGATATGATAAAACGCACCAGGGAAAGTTATTCGAAGTGGGCGAGCCATGTTTCTCTCCAATCAGAATTTCTATATGATGGTCGATGGCATCAGTATAGCTAATCGTCTGCAAATTGTCAAATGTGGAGATCTGACCCCTTTTTGTGACCCTATCTGCCGGAGACAGCTCTATGAATAGATAATTGTTCAGATAATGCCGAGCAAACAGAATACAACGATGGGAAGATGGGTCAACCGGGGTTTCATTTATCCTCCAACCAAAGATCGGGCAAGATCAATGGCCTTATTCTTGACATCTTTCGACAACTCGGCAGGCACAGTGCACCCATCCACATATAATTCACCCGATTTTCTGGCCAATAAATATTTTGCAATCCGATCGAAGGAGGTAAAAAGGCCCTCGGTGTTATCCTCATAGGTGCCTGCACCCGTGACAAGCAGGCCGATGCGCTTCCCTTCCATAAGAGAGGTATGCCCTGGTCTGTGATAGTTGGTAACCAGGGAAAAACCACGATCGATCAACGCTTTTATCTGGGCTGAAAAGCCCCAGAAATAAACCGGTGAGGCATACAGGGTACCATCGGATGAAATCATCTGCTCCATGACATGGATGGCATCGTCTTTTTGGACACAGGCGATCTCATCGGGCGTTTCCCGGCATTTGGCACATCCTAAACAGCCCTGGATAGATTTGTTGTTGAGATAGATCCGTTCCACATCGTGGCCCATGGATTCGAGTTCTTCCTCTACCCAGTTTAATACGGTTGCCGTATTTCCTTTTTTTTTGGCGCTGCCTAATAGCGTGATGATTCGCATGGTTGATTCTCCTTTATTAATTGTTAATGATTCCATGTGTCAAGTTTCCCATGACCGGCAGATAGGTCTTGAGCGTAAGGCGTAACGTGCATACGCAATATTTTTGTAATTTGCAACCAAGTAGATTTTTTTGATGCTGAGTCACATCTGGACGATTAACCATTGACAAGCCATTTCCAGGATACTACCTAAATGAAAACATATTCACCTTCTCGTTGAACCCCCTGAAGCGAATCTCAGCAAAGATAAGCAGGAAGCTCGAGAAAATTAGGCATAGCATCATAAACAGTTAATCGTTCAGGTGCTACCCCATTACCTTCCCATTTTTACACAGGAGTCGATTATTGAAACCATTAAAAGGACATCTGGAAATATTGGACAAAGGCTTTGGTTTTTTACGGTCTCTTGAAAACAATTTCTTGCCAGGTACGAATGACACTTTTGTGCCCGCAGCTTTGATTCAAAGTCACAACCTTCCGGAAGGGGGCTATATTGAGGGCAGCGGGAAGAAACGGGATGCCGGGAGCCCAAACGCACAACTGCATTCCGTGGAAACGATCAATCAGATTCCAATTGACACCTTTTCCAGTTTTACATCGCTCCAGGATCAAACCAGTATCAGTCCCATGGAACAATTGATCATGACCCAGGCGGCCGGCGATTTTACCGGCAGGACCCTTGACATGATCACCCCGATCGGTAGGGGGCAACGTGGATTGATCATTTCACCGCCCAAGTCGGGAAAAACCACAATCTTGAAGCACATAGCCGCTTCCATTATCGCCAATCACCCGGATGTGGATGTATTTATTCTCCTGGTGGACGAACGTCCCGAAGAGGTGACGGATTTCAAAAGAGGCCTTAAAGGGGCTAACGTAATCTATTCTTCTGCGGATCAGAGCATTGCGATGCACATGCGTATGACACGACTCGCCTTGCATACTGCCATCCTCTGCGCTGAAACAGGCCGGGATAGTGTGGTTCTCATCGATTCTTTGACGCGGATGTCACGGGCATTCAATGTGACTACCCAAAGCCATGGACGGACCATGACCGGTGGCCTGGGTGCCGGCGCGCTGGCTATACCGAGAAAAATATTCGGTGCCGCACGTAACGTCGAAAACGGCGGATCCCTGACCATCATTGCGACCATTCTGGTGGATACCGGGTCGAGAATGGACGATATCATCTATCAGGAATTCAAAGGCACCGGCAATTCCGATATTGTACTCAGTCGAAAATGTGCTGAAAAACGGATCTGGCCGGCCATCAACCTCAACGCATCCGGTACGCGCAAGGAAGAACTTCTGCTGGACGACGAGACGTATAAGGAGGTAACCAAAATTCGAAGGCTACTTGCGCCCATGGACGAGGACACCGCCATGTCGACGATGTTAGAGTATTTTCAGCGATAGTTAGTGTCCGTCCAGAAATGAGGATTTTTGCGTGAGATCAAGGCGGACGACAGATTTAACCCGGAGTAATAGCGTGCTATTTTGAGGACTTAAATCATGGCGCCCAACGCTGATGTCGCGGAAAAAGAGTATTTGTGGATGTGCTTTATGCTGAACGGGCCGGTGTAGTTGATACTGCAAGAGAAAAAGGAACCTTCGTTGTTGAAATCAATGACAACGAACCAAGATCTACATTTTAATTATGCTATAAAGGCAGCGGACCATCGTGTCCGCTGCTCACCATAAGACTCCCTCAGATGATAGATGAGACCGATGATCCCCTCTCCAGACACATTGAACATCTGATATATGAAACCAACCGTCTGGGTCTTGGCGGCAGAGTAACGGCATCGCACCTGACCAGTATGCATTCAATGGACAATTACTATGTAAGCAAATTACTCCCGCTGATGGCTGAATCGGGTATTCAAGTTGTCTGTAATCCTCTGATCAACATACATATTCAAGGGCGGCACGATATCTATCCCAAGAGAAGAGGGTTCACCCGAGTTCCCGAATTGCTCGATACTGGCGTCAATGTTGCTTTCGGACATGATTGTGTCATGGATCCGTGGTACTCCATGGGAAGTCATGACATGCTCGAGGTTGCTCATATGGGAGCCCATTGTTTGCAGATGATGGGAATGGCGCAACTGGAAGAAATCTTCGAAATGGTGACTTCGCGGGGTGCTCAGGTAATGCAGTTGGACGGCTATGGTGTAGAGGTCGGTAACCCGGCAAATTTCGTTATTCTGCAGGCCAGAACCATACTGGATGCGATTAGACTGAAACCCACCCGTCTGGCAGTCTTTAGAAAAGGGAAGGTCATAGCCAGAACCCCTAAAGTCAAAAGCGTCCTCGAATATGATGGCCAAACCAAAGATATCTGTTTTGAGGATTGGCGAAAGTGATTATTTTGATTTATGCAAAAACACCTCGGGTTAATTCCCGATGAGGTTGTTTCTCGGGCATCAACCCGTACCCAGCTTTCCGAGCAGCCAGGCCATGTTGATACCCAGGGTCGTCATGGTTCCCTTAGCCTCTTCATCTTTTTCCACCTCTCCGGGATTTCTGCCGAACCCCATATTCCAGTAGCTGGATCCAGGCACAATCATCTGACTGATAAAGAAAAAGTGGTTTAACGAGTTAAAGGTGTGTATCGCCCCACCCCGCCGGGCGGCCACCACCGAGGCGCCCACTTTGCGCTTAAGCATGCCGTCGTTTGCGATAGAGGTCATGCCGGCCCTGTCTATCAACGCTTTGATCTGGGATGTGACATTGGCAAAATAAACCGGAGATGCCAGGATGATACCGTCGGCAGCCAACATTTTGTCAATGCATTCATTGGCGACGTCTTTTTCGACGGCGCAGTGTTGGTTCTTGTTTTCAAAGCATTTGTAACAGGCAATACAGCCGTTTATCTTTTTGCCTTTCATCTGAAACAATTCGGTTTCAATCCCTTTTTTCTCCAGTTCAGCAAACACCCAGCGAACCATTGTAGCCGTGTTCCCATCTTTACGTGCGCTCCCATTGAATGCGATAACTTTCATGACGGTTTGCTCCTTTCTAAAAATTGAAAAATGTTGTAATATCAGCATATGCTCTCTCCAGATCATCGAAAGCAAATGGGTTCAGATACTGGCGACTCCATAGCAGGGCATGATCGGTCTCTGATAAACCGGCCTCCTCACAGACGGTGTTCCAATTTTTTAAGATTGCAGAAATCTGGTGTTCCACTATCGCCGTGGCCTCTTTCTTTGAAAGCAGAAAATGATGTGCCGCTTCCAGGCATGCTGATATCCGACTCATGCGGTTATCGCCTGAAATCAGCATTGCCTGTGAAGCTTCATTGCCGGACCTTGATTGTGGACAGATGTCATAGGCAGGTGTTAGGGTCAGCATCTGTCCATCCCAAAATGCGGCATGATTGCGAGCGTGATCGTCTGTATTCCCGGACAGAATGTTGAAGACCAACCGCCGGAACAACTCTTTCAATGTCGTTCGTGCATCTGTAAATTTATGACGGATAATTTCTGATAGGTCCTGATAACTGGCGTAACGAGCCATCATTTCATCCAGTCCCAAAAGGGTAAGCGCGGAAACCATACATTTACGCTGCCAACCTTGCCCTGTAGGGATGCGATCGAAACGCTCGATGAGCAAAACGTCTTTTTTGGAAGATTTGGTCAGCGCAACCGGCGCGACGTTGAGTCCAATAAGATTGGCAAGTCGCATGGATACAAATTCCGCTTTTATAACGTTATATAGGTCGGTTGAAGATGAAAACTTGGCGATATACTTGGTGCCGCCATCTTCAATAAGCGCTTTCGGACGTGCACCCCCAATAGAACTGCCATGGTGCAGCGCTTGATCCAGTTCTGTTGTTAGCGGTATACCTTTTTCCACCCGTTCAGCGGATTGTAATAGTTCGTCCAATGTGACATTTACAGAAGTTCGCGGAATATAATCGACAGCAGATCGTTGAAAATCTAATGCTCCGATTCGATCTGAGCCGGATTCCAGCAGATAGGTCAACTCATCCAGGTTGACACTGTCTGCATCAACGCCTTTCAATCCAAGTTTTTTATTAATAAGTACACGACGCCCCCACGCATCCGGGGCACTATCACGAATACAGCCCGGCATAGCAAGGCCGGACCGCAGAGGCAATACACCCGGCTTCAGGGGTAGCTCAGCATCATAAATTGATATTGCATTTTTCCGGTTCAAGTAGCTTTTGCCGTAGTTGAAAATTAGTTTGCCTGCCTCCGTTATCAGCTTTCCTGCGACAACCGGCTTGGTGGCACCCGGCAGCCAAATCCACACGAAGGCTTCGCTGTATCCGCTCTCGTTAGAAATCATCGTCTACAACCTTCTTGCTGGGGTGAATATGTTTCGGAAGCAGAGCAATTTTGTCGTCGGCTTGCCTGATCCTTGCGGTCAATGTTGACTCATCGGCATCGAACAATTTGAGTCCCACAAGGGTCGCCACTTCAAACACAGCCCCGATCTGGCATTTGAGATTACCCTTCTCAATGCGTTGAAGTAAACCACGTGATATTCCTGCGCGGTCGGATAAATCCTGGGTGGTCATTTTGCGCTCCTTTCGAGCAATCCTAATTTGCTTGCCGAGCAGAGTCGCAGCATGATGGGTAATACGAGAGTAAGTGCTGATAGTCTGTTTCGCCATTTCTCACCTATTTTGATTTTCAAATAGTTCATATTATACGAATACGATCTATTGATAACCCATTATACAAACATACCACTTGTGCGTCAAGAAAAATAATGATCTATAAATGAACCATATCTATTAAATTCGGCCTTTATATAGATCTTAATTGAGAATAGAGTTCTAACCATGAAAGGTTTGAGCGGGCGCCTCAGCGGAGGGGCATGTCCCGGAACCGAACCCCAACTGAGATTTATTTGCATGCCATGGGAAATGCCGAAAAGGAAGCTACGGAAGTCTTGAACATGGAGTTTGCGAACCCTCAATCCGTAAGAGATCGGTGCAGATCGAGATAAAAATCGCTCAATTCAGGTATAAGTTTAATTTGGCCGACCAATTATTTCCACGACCCACCCGGTTGCCTATCCTTATCGAAAATCCTGGCTTCCGATGCATATTGTAGTGGAGGAACTAAGAAACTACCCAATTCTGAAATGACTTTTTCAAAGTCGGTAGGCATGTGCGAAATGTCAAGCAGATCATAAGAGTAAGGTTTAAAAGCCATTTCAAATTGTTTCGGGGCCTGGCCGGTCCCCATCGATCCTGTGGCGTGGAATGCACCGCCTGATCAAGGCTATACCGGACCATTTGCCGTCAACAACTGTGCGGCCACGAATATTTATTTTCTTTTTCGTGCAAACGCCGCCACTTTTGCCTATCGTGCCATCAGAATGTGTTTGATTTTTCCGATGGGTTTCGTCCAGAACGGGAGTGCTGAAATAAGTTCTTTAGCTGGATGTTCAGTTTCTATCTCAGGCTTGCCACACGATGGTTTTTTTTGCCGAGTACCATTCTTCGGAGAACTCGCCATATGTCTTTTCCAACGTGTTGCGCTTTAACTTCATGGTGGGTGTCAGAAACCCGTTTTCCGGCAGCCATTCGTCCCTGGCCACGGCCAGGAAAGCCAACCGCTCATGATGGGGCAACGTCGCGTTAATGCCCTCCAGGTGCGCGTTCAGATCACTTTCGATGGCGGCCCGTTCGGTTTCCTGGGCGAGTGCCCCGCGGGCCTCCTCCGACAGCATCACCACCGCGTGGGGTTGCGGATACCCCAAACCGGAAACGCAGCAGGCTTCCACGCGCGGGTGGTTGTTGATCAGGTTTTCAATGGGCACCGGTGCAACATATTTGCCCTTGGATGTCTTGAACAGCTCTTTAATCCGGCCGGTGATCTTAAGGCGCCCCATCTCGTCGACTGCACCCTGGTCGCCGGTTTTAAAAAAGCCGTCCTCGGTAAACTCTTCCGCGGTCTTCTCGGGCATCTTGTAGTACCCGGTCATGTTGCCCGGGCTCTTGACCAGGACTTCCCCTTCCTCGCTGATCTGCTGCTCAACACCGGGAAGGGGGGAACCAACGTAGCCGACTCGCACCTGGCCGGGTTTGCTGACGTGAGAATAGGACATGTTCTCGGTCATGCCGTACCCCTCCAGCAGTTCCAGCCCCAGACTGCGGTACCACTCGATAACCTCTTTGGGAATCGGTGCCGAGCCGGAGCCGGCAAACCGCACATGATTGAGCCCCAGTCCGGTGAGGATCTTCTTCTTCACGATCCCACTCAGTATTGGAATCTTCAACAGGCGGCCAAGTTTTTTGGGTGGCATTTTCTGAAAAACACCAAGCTGGAATTTCAGCCACAGCCGCGGTACCGAAATAAAAAGGGTGGGCCGGGCGCGCTGCAAGTCCTGCAAAAAGGTGTCGAGGCTTTCGGCAAAAAAAACGTGGCTGCCGACGAACAGGGCATGCGACTCTAAAATCCAGCGCTCGAATGCATGGGATAATGGCAGGTAGGAAAGCATCCGGTCATCTGCCCGGGTATCGAGATATTCGCTGATACCCCTGCCACTTACATGCATGGCCTTGAAACTCATCATGGCACCCTTGGGCTTGCCGGTGCTTCCGGAAGTGTAGATGATGGTGGCCGTTTCCTCCGGGGTCCTATCCGCCGGGTCGGTCAGCGGCTCGTGCTGGGCGATGATGTCGTCCCACTGGGTGTGATCGTTCTCCGGTGCCAGGGGAAAGGCGATTTTAGGCATATCTTCCGGAACGCCCTTTTTCATTTCGTCCCAGACCGGATCGAGCTTGCCCACAAAAAGAAGTCGCGAATCGGAATGCTCCAGCGTGTACTGGACAATATCGGCGGTCAGAATCGGAAAAATCGGAATACTGACATGCCCCGCCATCCAGATCGCCAGATCGGCGATGATCCAGTGAGCACAGTTCTTCGAACACAGGGCGATGCTGCTGCGCTCCGGCAAATCGAGGCTTTTCAGGTAGGCCGCCATACGTCGGGCTTCGTCCAGGGTCTCTTTCCAGGTCCAGGTTTTGATGTTGGCGTCACCGCCCCCCATCGGCTGGGTGAAAAAAACCCGATCCGCTGCGTTTTTTTCCCAGTAATAGACACACTCCAGTAGGTTTTTGCTGTCTGTCATGGGCCCCATAAATTCCCTCCCCATCGTATTAAAAGGTTAAACTAACGTGCTAAGAGAGATACAGAAAAACATATTCTCCATCGTTTATATTAATGGCGATATCTGCGCCCCTTGATTCCGCAAATATGATCCATGGTGGCTTGTCTGATCTTCCACATTCAGTCTTTGGATAATATTCACCTGTCTTGCTGCAGTACCATGATAACATCATTGGATCGTCACCGGTAGCAGGGTTCCTGCCTTTCCGTTCAGCCTTTTGTTTCACACGGAACTTGCCAAAGCCGCTGATCAGGACATGTGACTCTCCCTTTATGCATCCACCAGCTCCCTCAATCCCTTGGGGCTTCACATTAAAACCTATTTAAGAACTGTTAACCAGCCTTCTGATTAATGAAATTCACAATTACGCCAGCAAACTCTTCCCCACAATCCTCCTGCAGAAAATGTCCACCTCCCTCGATTGTTGTATGTGGCTGATCTTTTGCACCGGATACTCTTTTTTGAAAAACATGATCGCCACCACCAGTAATGGGATCACCATCACTGAAAGCGGTTAGAAATGGCTTGTTAAAATTTGATAGGACTTCCCATGCCTTTCTATTTGCGTCTGAGGTCGGATTATCAGGTTTTATAGGTACCAAGGAGGGAAGAACCCTTGCCCCTTCTTTATAGGAATCATCAGGAAATGGCGCATTATAAGCAGCTGCAACATTGTCAAGCACCTCTTTTTTGCAACCCATAGCCACTATGCTTCCAACATCAAAATCCTCGACCTCCAATGAGAATTTGCGCCAGTTCAAAAAGGCGTCAGATATAGGATCATCACCGGTTGGCAATCCTGTATTGGCTACGATGGCACATTGAAAACGGTCAGGGTCGTTAACCAGCAATCGCAATCCGATCAAACCTCCCCAATCCTGACAAACAAGATTAATCTTATCAATGCCGACTTGTTCCAACCACGCCTGCATCCAGCTCACATGACGTTCGTATGTGTAATCAGATCTTTTGGATGGTTTGTCTGATTTACCAAAACCGACTAAATCGGGTGCAATAACCCGAAAACCCGCTTCGGTTACTATCGGGATCATTTTCCGATACAAATAAGACCAAGTTGGCTCACCGTGCATCATCAACACCGGTTCAGCTGTATTTGGGCCTACATCGACATAATGAATTCTGAGCCATCCATCTTCACTGTCTGGAACCTCTAAATAATTTGGTTCAAACGGATATTCTGAAAGATTTGAAAATCGATCATCAGGGGTTCTCAATATCTTCATATTAGATCTCCTTTTTTATGATGGTTTCGACCTAACGGCTATGACATATTCCACTTAAACCAGAAATACTTCCTCCATGATCTTCCAATGTTCATGCTCGATGTTGAAAACTGCTCTAAGGCAACACCAAGATTCACAATGGCTTCTTGGGCAAGGATTTCAGGGACAGGAAAGTTTTCGGTTCAAAGGCTATTGTGTAGCTCCCTTGTATCCCTTGACAAGCCAATTGATAAAACCTTCCAATTGGACAGCCCCAACATCTATTGGCTCTTTCCCAAAAATCTTTTTACCCATGTTGATTAACGACAACATGATTCTCATAGATGCTTTGGCTATTTCTACTTCAGGCATTACAATGTTTGCTTCCTTTACAATGGCTTCTCGCATATAGGTCACATCATCTAACTTTCCTTTTTTGTCTGACTCAACGAATACATTCCACCATGTTTCCATTGCGGCAACGGTTTCATTGGGAAAATCTTGAGCTTCTTTTCCATTAAGACATCCGTAGTGGGCTAAGAATATCTTTTCATAATCAATTTTTTTTAATTTTTCAGCGGCAGAATAAAATCCGTCTTTATCCCAAAATGGGGGCATAAAGGGGGGAAAGAAAAGACTATGTTCAAATTTGTATCCTAAGGAATCTCCTATAAATATAATCTTATGTTTTTTATCATACAATGCAATATCATCAGCACAATGCCCTGAAAAATCAATTACTTCTAATTCAATTCCACCAAGATCAATGATTTGTCCTTCCTTTAAAGGCTCAACATCTATTACATTTTCATACTTATGCTTTTCATCAAACACGCTGTTCCATGATTGATCTTTAAGATTTGAAATAGCTTTTTCAGAAGCCATCACAACTATTTTCTTACTCCTTTTTTCTGCTTCACGACAGAAGGTAGGTACACCTTGAGTGTGATCCCAATGGGAATGAGTTAAAATAATCATGTCAGGGGGAAATGACTTAACTGAATCAAGCCCTTTGATTATTTTCTTGGCTGATTCTTTTGTTCCCGAATCAACAAGACAAGTCTTATCACCTTTAATCAAATAAAGAGCACCAATACGTTTTACACCAGATAGTTCAAAATCAATCATTGAGATATTGTCGCTAATTGTTTCAATACCGATTTGAGCCATATTGAACCTCCTTTAATCAGAATATTTGATGATAAGATGTGGCCTTGCTATTAGAAAACATTTTTAAAAGCCACTATATGGCCTGATGCAAATTTTTGTCTGTGTTCCAATTCTGACAGCTACGGGAAAATAATTCTTCAACGACATATTACTGTTTTGTCATAGGTAACTGACCTCGTTGATTGGATAGAATATCAAGAAAATGGATTCATTTTATTAGCCATTAATCCGCTCCCTCAACTTACCAGAACATTTACCTTTCAACATCCTTGTTGCGTATGTCACCCAGCCACTGGTCAAATATATCTTGGTACGTATCCATCTCGGTTTCACGTTTGCACTTTGGGCATACTACAATTTTCAGACCATCCTGCTCCTTGATCTTTGCAATTCTGCCACAGAATATGCAGATGATCCTTTCACGCTCCATTGATCTTTTTCCTAAGTTTGCCACTGCAATTAAACGTAACAACCTTCCTTGCTGGTAGCATCTGATCATCCCCAGTAGCAGGATTCCTGCCTTTACGTTCAGCCTTTTGTTTTACACGGAACTTGCCAAAGCCGCTGATCAGGACGTCATCCCCGGATGCAAGTGCGTCCTTCATGATATCAATGGTAGCTTCTACAATATCAGTGCTCTGTTTCTTGGTCAGGTCGTTGTTAGATTGAATTAGTTCAATGAGGTGTGCTTTCGTTAGTGCCATATGTGCTCCTGTAGGTGGATGATGTTGGCAGGATATGACAAGAATGCCAAAGATATTTAATGATGTCAAGCAGATATGGCTAATTGTTTGAAACTGTCTGCATTCTTGGTAATAGTTGGCGCTACTGTAAGTGCTTGTAACTCTTGCTTTATTTTTTAGTATGTGTAATTATTCGTATGCTTTAGTGCCAGCTCTAAATCATTTTCAAGGAGAGAGTTATTATGAAACGTTTATTTAATATCCTACCATATCTTTTGTTATTATTTATTTTATATCCATCTCTCTGCCTACCCAATCCTTGTTCCCAATCTCTCATAAAAGCTATGAAGGAGGAAGGGCTCACCGATCAACAGATTAATCTTATCTGTAAAAAGGCAGAACTGTATGAAGAAATCTATTCAGCTGAATCAGCAGATCCTTATTCCAAGGCATATAGTTTGTTTGAACAAGAGAAATACGAGGACGTAATAGCAGAATTAGAACCATTCTGCCAAGACAACCCTAACCAAGTAAAAGAGAAAATACTACTTGCAAAAGCCTATTTGGAAGAATGTGATAAACTGAAAGCGGCTGGAGATGATAGATATAAAGACTTGGTCATGAAGTCATATTATATTGGCAAGTCCTTGATCGCAGAAAATCCTTATGTGCCTGATGTTTTATACATATGTGCGAGGAGCTTTCTAATAAACAATCGTTCTGGGAGGGCGTATAAATATATAAAAAAAGCAATTAAAATATCCGTAAATGCTCCGGCAGAGTATTATATAACCCTTGGTGATGCACGTGTTAAACGTGCCAGCAATGAATCAAATGAAATGATAAGTGATAATATTATTGGTGATGCTAAAAAAGCATATGAAACTGCCTTAAGCAAAGCCAATAAAAAATCACTTAAGGATCAAATACAGGTAAAATTGGCAGCGCTAAAATAGATTTTAACCCTTAATTATAACCATAAGCATGGAGAGCATTATGTGATGATAATAGATGAGGGTCATTTCTCAAAAAAGCAAAAAAAAAGGGTTTAACCGATTTGGTTAAACCCTTGAAATCATTGGTACGCCCGGCAGGATTCGAACCTGCGGCCTACGGATTCGAAGTCCGGCGCTCTATCCAGCTGAGCTACGGGCGCAGAAAAATTGAACAAGGAACATCTGATACAGGATTATGCGTCAAGATGCAAGGCAATTCAGGCGTCATATCCACCAAATCAATTTTATTTCAGTCCCAATAAAAATCGATCTGCCGAGACCACACGAATGCCGTCTTTAAAGTAATCCACTCCACTTTTTTGAACAACCTGGTAGCAAAACGGAATATCAAGCTTGCCTTTGAAATAATATAACGGTTTGGCGATATTCGTGTCATTGAGCTTCACTTCAACTGCAAACCATGGCTTTTTATCGATGGATACCAGAAAGTCGACCTCTTTTTTTTCGATACTGCGCAGATAGTGCAAATCGGCCCGATAGCCCTCATAATCCTGCAGAAAATGTACTAGTTTCAGCAGATGAGAGCCGACGCAGTTTTCAAAGCGTGCGGCGTTGTCTGCTATTTCAGACCAATCCCAAAGATAAAGCTTGGGTTCTTTTTTCAGTGCGCGAAATCGCTTGCTGCCATATGGATATATACGAAAGCAGTAATAGAAAGACTCCAGAACATTGAGCCAGTTGGAAGCGGCCCGGTGACTGACCTCGATGTCTTCTCTCAATGAATTGATGGACAACAGGGATCCTGCTCTATCCGGCAGCATATCCCCCAGACGTTGTGCGCCGTAAATATCCCTGATTTGATCCGTATCGCGGATATCCTCGCGAAACATCCGGTCCACTTTTTCATTGTGCCACCGTCTTAGTGTCCTGGTGTTTTGTTTTATGAATGGTTCTGGGAACCCACCGAATTTATTCAATGCAAGAAGCAGGTCTGATGCTTTTTGATCAGGTATGCTAAGCTCCGTGAAAATCTTTAACGGCAAATGGATGCCGCTTGCTTCGGCCAGAGAAAAGGGGTGTAACCGGTAGTAACGATACCGGCCCAGCATGGAATCCCCGCCTTTACGATAGATATCAAGTCGTGCGCTGCCTGTAATCAGAAAGCGGTAACGGCTTTTCAGAACATCGTAATAGCCCTTGACCAGCGTTTTCCACTTTTTATATTTGTGAATTTCATCCAGGATGATCAGATCTGCATTTCCCGGCCACATGCCGTCCATAATTAATTTACGGTGGGCTCTGTTA
>Ga0190293_1000483_pt1 | contig 14259 bp, 9 predicted proteins | sample 48693001_MG_FD_161671 | JGI IMG/M metagenome (GOLD analysis project Ga0190293, IMG submission 161671) | Hydrothermal vent microbial mat bacterial communities from Southern Trench, Guaymas Basin, Mexico - 4869-30-0-1_MG | ecosystem: Environmental > Aquatic > Marine > Hydrothermal vents > Microbial... | reverse complement strand
GGAGAAATGGGTATTGATCAAACAGGTGATGGTGCTACTGAGTTTATGACGGAAGTATTGAATATGTTTGATAAAACTTCCAGCGGATGGGCATACTGGGCCTATGTAAAAAATGATAATTGGTCCCCTTTTAATGATGACGGATCAAATATGGAAGCACAAAACCTTGTGGTTCGTCCTTACCCTAAATGTGTAGCCGGGCAACCAAGAAGTTATGGTTTTGAAATAGAGACGGGTAAGTTTTGGTTAGATTTTTATGCTGACTCAAATATTAAAGTTCCTACGGAAGTTTATATTCCAAAAAGACATTATCCAAATGGATGGGATCTTAATATTGATGTAGATAGAGATTTATGGAAAACCAATTGGGATGAAAGCAAAAGGATTTTACAGATATTTAATTTGAGTGATAAGAATTTAGAATATAAAATTATGATTCACCCTAAAAGTGCCGATTAATAAAGTGCTGTATAGTTCTATATCAGTTGGTTTTTAGAATGATATGATATTGAGGTTCGATCTTTATTTGTTTAATGATCGGGCCTTCTTTTTTTATCTCTTCGGCAATTGTTTTATCGATGCCGGTTATTTTATCAGACCATGGCTGGATTTCAAAGATCAATTTTTTAGAAGGAAATTTGTTGATATATCTTTTCATTCCAAGGTTCCATTCCGGACCATGAAATAAATGATCTGTTACAATTTGATCATTCATTTTGGCCGTTGCACTTCCCCCTAAATAATCCAGGCTTACTACAAGATCACTGCAATTTATAGGTAATTTATTGGGGATTTGAATAATGACTTTATCTGAATTATCTTTTTTTATCTGAATATTTGGTTCAATTGTATTTAGTTTTGCAGCATACTTTCTGAAGATTCCATCGTTGGTAATTTCTAATTTTAATCTATCCATGAAAAGATCATTTTGAGGTTTTGGATATATTTCTATGTCAAACTGAGTCTTGTCAATTTGTCTTAATTCAAGATTATTTTCATAAATCATCAAATCGGACTCGGTAATTATTAACGATTCTTTTCCCTGTAGTTCAAGTCTCCAGCTATTCTCAGCCTGTTTTCTGCTCAAGATCTGTATTTTAGAAATTATACCATTATGGTCTGTCACCTCAACAGGTTCTTCAAAACCCTTATTTTTAGTTAAATAAACGATACTATTTTTAGTTTCTTTTTTCCATCCTTTTGCTTGTATCTTTTTAATGGTTTTTTTATCAAAAGCAAGTTCAATAGGTATTTCATCAAATTGCATAAGAAATAAGATGTTTTCATGGCCTGTATTTAATCTGCTAACCGGCTGGGCAGTTGCATATTTTAATAAGGCATTATTTAATTTCAAATTAAATGGAAGAATTGCAGTAGTTTGTCCTTTTAATAAAAAATCCTTTCTTGGAAATTCCAAAACTTCATTAGGTAATTTGATTTGAAAACGACTTTTTTTATCGGGCATGTTAATTCTCACCTGGGTATTTCCTAAAAATAAAAAACCGGCATTGCCATTTACTCTGGCAACATAGCGAAGATCAGTTGTGTTTTTTTCATTTTGTATCGGATTTGCAGGTTCAATCACTACAGAATTCGCCAAATCTTCACCGAAATCTCTTATGAAATGATGTAGAATTTTTAGATTTTTATATGATTGTCTTAAAAATCCAAATTCAGAAATAGGAGCTTGAAAATCGTAAGATTCAGGATAGCCATGCTCTTTTAATCCTGGCATCTGCGTGCCACCTTGGAACATATAATAACCGATCAGATTCATTCCTCTTCCTATTTGATTTTGTAAATGAGCTTCTATCACTTCTGGTTTTACTGTAAATCGATTTCTATAGGTCATCTGACTTCCACAACCTTGCTCACACAAACCTTTTGGATATTGACTGAAATCATAATACAATTTACCCAAGGCATCTGTTAGTATCCACTGGTCATTTCCGTAAAGAAAATCTTTTGTTGGACCACCACCACCTTTTTCCCAACCACGATATGGATATCCGCCTTGTAAAGGTATAAATGCATATTCTGTATCATTAAATACTGTATTTCCGGTAATGGTAAAATAAACTGGAATAATTCCTGATTCAAGAGCCATTTGTTTTAAGGTGTCTATATGTTCTGCTTGACCGTGAGCATATTCGTTTTCCAGTTGGACTCCAATGATCGGACCGCCATCTTTGTAATACAATTTCTTAGTTTGAGCTCCTATTTGTTGATATAATTTGGTTACCTCTTTAAGATATACAGGATTATTGGATCTTTTTCCTTTCATTCTATTGATCCATTTGGGGTGCCCCCCATATTTCTGTTCTCCATGTGACCAAGGGCCAATTCGTAACCATACCAGCATATCATGTTTTTTGCATAGTTCAACAAATTTACTTAGATCCAGATCATTTGTCCAGTTCCAGGTGTCTTTTGGATTTTCATGAGCATTCCAAAAAATATAGGTTGCAATTATAGAAAGTCCTCCGCTTTTCATTTTAATTATCTCTTCTTCCCAGAATTCATGAGGATATCTATTGTAATGAAACTCTCCCATAATAGGAAACCAGGGGCTCCCATCTTTTTCAAAAAAACTACTATTTACATGAAACTGATGTTTTGCATTTGGATGTGGTTGAACCTGAATATGACCTTTTCGGGTATCATTTTTCACATTACTAGCATCCAGTATTTGTAACTGACTAAATAAATTTAGGCTAGTCGATAGGAATAGCAGGAATAAGTATTTCTTTCTTAAATTGGATAACAATTCCATTGTTATATGTTTTTTAGAGATTATTATAAATCAATTGCAAACCAGTTATCATGATCCATTGTTTTTGTAAAATAGAATCGAATTCCTAACCAAGGGATTATAGGAACCATGAGTCTGATCCCACTACCAACAGTTGCAATAGGTTTTGTGGTATAAATATCGGTATAATTATCTGCTCCGTTTCCCCAGTTTAGAAAGAATGATTGTTCAACAGCGATCCAGTCATAATTTATATAAGTAAAATGGAATCCAGAGTAGGCAGTATAATAAGCTTTTCCAGATATTTCTCCATTTATAATTCCCTTAACGGAACTATTTCCTTTGTAGAACAAAAGTGATGGAATATCAGATGTTGTGTATCCTGTTGAAAAATGGGTACTGAACTGAATGGTTTTGTTAAATAACTTGTTGTATGCAGCAGATAAACCAAGGTTCATATAAAACGGACTTTCTTTATCTAATCCAATACCCCAGCCAATACTTCCATTCACCATATAACCATCTTTTTGATGTCGTTTTCGTTTTATATAACCAATAGATTCAGAAAAGCCAATGGTAAGATAATTGATCTTGTATGGTGCAGCGGTTGGTATGTCATTATCAATTAAAGTGGAGTCAGTTTGATGCTGGAAATATCCAATACCTAAATTTGGTGAGAATTTATATTTGAAGTCCTCATTCCATGGGTTGCTTACTCCAAAACTGAATTGTTTCTTTTTGTAGCCTATACCTGAGATCTTTTCTCCTTCATCATAACGATATTGCTGATTATGACCATAAACAACAGATCCGTACAAAGACATGTTTTTATAAAGTAGCTGTCTGGGGATGCTAATACTGGCTGAAAAATCTGTTGCATTGGTGCCAAATCCCGCATTGAGTGCAATTCGCATATTCCTGCCAAGGAAATTATTATCGATCACACCCACATTCAATCTATAGTCTTCTTTATTTCCTGAAAAAGATAAATTAGGAATAACAGTAAATGCATCTTTTGCCTCAACATTCAATAAAATTTTGTTATTGGGTAGTGAATCAATTCTATATTCAACATTGGAGAAATTACCAATATTCCATATTTTAGTAATACCCTCATATAGGTTTACTTTGTCAACTACCATACCAGGTTTTATTCCTAATTCACTTCTAATAATTTTATCTTTGGTTCGCCAGTTTTTGCTTATTTTGATACTGTCAATACGAATTTTTTGGATACTATCAGGCCAGTTATCTTGTCCAAATAGGAGGTTCAATGGAAACGTAAAAAATAGTATTATGATCCATTTGTTTTTCATGTAGCATTCATTGTGTTCACCAATATTACGTTTTTAAATACACAGAATTGTTTGTAGCAAACAGTTTGGTATAAGGATGCTGTATTTCCCATGAATGGATTTGAGCTTTGGTTTAAAAAGACCAAATAAGGGGTGAAATTATTTAGGTGAAAATAATTTGATAAAATAATTGTACTAATCTATTTGATTAATAAAGTAAATTTCTATTTTATTTATACCAAATAAAAACCATTTAGCTCAAAACGCTTTAACTTTACCTCTTATAGTTGGAAATTCTTTATTTTTACTTACGGAATTTATAAAGTTTTATAATTAAAATGTTGAACAGGTAATGACCAAACAAATAAATATTTTTTCACTTTTCGTATTTTTGTTTTTAAATTTAAATGCACAAACTTCTCTGGAAACGGAAAAAATAATCAATGCAAAAGATTATGGAATTTACCCAAATACCTTTGAAAACATTGCTCCGCTGTTAAATAAGATGGTTGTTGAAATAGCACACTTTCCTTTGGTTAAACTTGTATTTGAAAAAGGCAGGTATGATATCTGGCCGGAAAGTTCTCCAAAAAGGGAATATTTTATCAGTAATACATCTACAGAAAGAGAATGTCCATCTAAAATAAAAACAATTGCCCTGCTTTTTGAAAACTTCAAAGATATTGTGATTGAAGGCAATGGAGCCCTTTTTATGATACATGGCAAAATGATCAATTTTGCCTTTGATCATTGTGAAAATATCAAAATACAAAATATAAGTTTTGATTATGAACGGCCTACTATGTCTGAATTAACCTTTGATGAAGTGACTGATAGAATGATCATTGCGATCATAAATCCTTCTTCAACATATGCCGTCATTGATAATAAACTAAAATTCTATGGTGAGGGCTGGACTATGAAACATGATCATACAATCCTTATCGACCCTGAATTGTTTGCTTTTTATTATAGTAAGTTTTCTCCATTAAGAAAAAGTAAGGCTACAGAATTAGCTCCTTTTAAGATAAAGTTTGAAGGTGATTATTCAAGATTTAAGTTTAAAAAAGGGCAAGTGTTAACCGTGAGAGATCCAATAAGAGACCAGGTGGGCGCTTTTATTGCTTACAGTAAAAATGTAGTGCTTCAAAATGTGCAGATGCATTATATGCACGGTATGGGAATTATCAATCAATTCAATGAAAATGTTACCTTGGATAAAGTGATTGTTAAACCAAGAAAAGAAACAGGAAGAAAAATTGCTGCTTTTGCGGATTGTTTTCATTTCTCAGGATGTAAAGGGCAAATCATTATTGAAAACTGTGAAACAGGAGGTGGTCATGATGATCCGGTAAATGTGCATGGAACACATTTGAAGATCACAAAGCGAGTTTCAGAAGACAAAATAAATGTTCGTTTTATGCATGGTCAAACCTATGGTTTAGATGCTTTTTTTAGAGGAGATACATTAGATTTTGTTCATGCAAAAAGTTTACAAATTTATGGAACTGCTCAGGTAAAGGAAGTAAAAAAGATCAATGATAGAGATTTGCAATTAACTTTAACTAATACAATTCCAAAAGGTTTTAAAGAAGGTGATGTGGTTGAAAATGTTACCTGGACTCCATCAGTAATCATCCGAAATAATTATTTTTCAGGAACTAATACAAGGGGAGTTCTATTAACAACAAGAAAAAAAGCAGTTATTGAGAATAATACTTTTTTTAGAACTGGAATGCATGCTATTTTAATTGCGAATGATGCTTCCAGCTGGTATGAATCAGGTTCGGTTAGAGATGTAACTATTAGAGGCAATCGATTTGTAGATTGTGCCTATAATCAGGTTCCTAATAATTACATCATCAATATCTGGCCGGAAAATCATAAAATGATACCTGATTATTATGTGCATAAGAATATTACAATTGAAAATAATATTTTCGAAACTTTTGATACACCAATTCTAAGAGCAAAAAGTACTTCCGGTTTAATTTTTAGAAATAATAAAATTGTTCATACAGATACTTTTACAAATGAAAAAGGAGGTAAGCCATCCTTTAATTTTGTACAATGTAAAAATGTAGAGATCGATCTTCATAAGTCTGATAAAGGAAAGTTTGATAAGATTCAAACAAAGAATATGGAAACCGGAGATATTAAAGTTGAAGAAAAATAATATGAAAGCAAAAAATAATCTGATAAGCATTTTGATATTCTTACTGATAATTTCAGTAGGGTATGCTCAAAAAAAGGATTTTAGGGGAATGCATAGTGATACACCTGCAAAAAAATGGCAGGATGCTCTTATTGGTGGAAATGGAGAAATGGGCGTTTTGGTATTTGGCGATCCGGCAAATGAGAAAATTATTTTCAATCATGAGTTTTGTTATGAATTTATTGGAACTGAAGATATTGAACCACCGGATATTGCTAAGTATTTACCTGAAGTAAGGCGACTTATGGCAGAAGGAAAATATGATGAAGCCACTAAATACTCTTATAAAATGGCTAAAAAAGAGGGTTATGCCGGTTTGCAATGGACGGATCCCTATCATCCGGCTGTGATCATGCATATGGATCAAAAGTTTAATGGTGAAGTGAAAGATTATAAGCGATCTGTAAATTTTGAAAAGGGTGAAATTGAGGTGAAATGGAAATCTGGTTACGATCAATGGCTAAGAAAAACGTTTGTTTCAAGACCAGATAAAATGGTTGTTCAAAAATTTACTGGTACAGGTAAATTGAATATTAGTTTTGATCAAGGGCAATTGGTTCCTAAAATTATTCGTCAGCAATCTAAATATGGAAAAACCTTACAATTGAAGTCAGGAGAAAATTTCAATGATAATACATGGTTGATTTACAGGCAATCCTATAAAATTAATAATCGAGGGTTTGAAGTAATTACAAAGGTTGTTGCAAAAGGAGGAAAGACTATAAAACAAGGAGATAAAATCATAGTAAGTGATGCTGATGAAATATTAGTGCTTACACGAATTAATTTTTTGGAACATTTTCAAAAATCACAAGTGGAACAAACGAAAAAAGATATCAATTCATTGGGCAGCAATTATGAAGCTCTTTTGCAAAAACATGCCAACATACATGGGGAGATGTTTAATAGGGTTCAACTAGATTTATATTCAAAAACAGAATCAAAAAGATCTAGTGAAGTATTGATTAAAGCTCAGAAAAAAGACAAAGAAAATCTTAATTTAGAATTATTACAAACCATGTTCGATATGGGGCGTTATGCTTTGATTAGTTCCTCAGGTAAGAATCCTCCTAACTTGATGGGTATATGGAATGGAGCCTGGAGACCAGAATGGAGTGGTGATTTTACAACCGATGCCAATATCAATTTACAAATTGCATCTGCCGCTATTGGTGACCTTCCGGAAGCAATTGATAGTTATATGACCATGTTAGAGCGTATTATGAGTGACTGGGAGATCAATGCGAAAAATTTATATGGTGTAAATGGCTATTTGGCAGGTACACGAACTTCCGGAAGACGAAATTTACATACCCATTTTAATGTTTCCTTTCCGGGAGAATATTGGTTGGCGGGTGCTGAATGGTTAATCTTACCTTGTTATGATTATTATTTGGTAAGTGGTGATGAGAAGTTTTTAAAAGAACGCCTTTTACCTGCGATGATAAAAACTGTTCAATTCTTTGAGGAGTTTTTAACAGAAAAAGATGCGAATGATAATTATGTATTTGTACCATCTTATTCACCTGAAAATTCACCGAATAATATTAAACTACAAGGAACAGTAAATGCTACCATGGATATTGCGGCTGCTAAAGAATCGATTCAGAATTTGATATATGTATGTAAAAAATTAAATATTGAAAAGGAGAATATTCCCGAATGGGAAGCGCTGCTAGAAAAGATCCCCCCTTATTTGATCAATAAAGATGGAGCCTTAAAAGAATGGGCAATAGATAATTTGGATGATAATTATGACCACAGGCATATATCACATTTATACCCACTTTGGCCGGGTTTTGAGATAAATCCGGAAGAAACACCAAAAATGTTTGAGGCAGCAAGAGTTGCTTTTGCTAAAAAGGGTAGGGGTAATAACTCAGCCCATGGTCTGATGCATGGAGCTTTGATTGCTGCACGATTAAAGGAAGCAGATAAAGTGTATAATAATTTATTGTTTATGTTAACCAATAATTATTTGTTTAGCAGTTTATTTACATCACATAATCCGAATTTACATATTTATAATGCCGATGCCTTAAACAGTTTGCCTGCTGTGATCTTAGAAATGTTGGTATATTCTCGCCCTGGAGTGATTGAATTATTGCCTGCATTATCTAAAAAGTTAACCAAAGGAAAAATTACAGGAATTAAATGCAGAACTCAGGCAACGGTTGAGGAACTGGAATGGGATTTTAACAAAGGATTTGTAAAAGCAATGATATCTTCTGATGTTGATCAGGAAGTGGAGTTGTTTTTTAGAAGAGATGCCAAAACGATCAAAGACGCATCAGGAAAAGATTATCCTGAAAAAACAAAAATTTCACGAAAAGTAAAACTAACAAAAGATAAAGTTGTTACGGTTGTCGTAAAGTATTAATTTTATTCATTAGATGGCTATATTCAATAATTTTTATAGCCATCCAATGAATACTTCAAGTTTAAATCTTTTCAAATTTCACAGTAAAATGCCTCATTATTGGAGCTTCATCAATAATTCTATAACCTGATTTTGCTTCTGCCCGGGAATCGTAAATATTCTTTAAAACCGCTGCAATATATTCCATATGGTTATGTGTATAGGTTCTGCGTGGTATTGCCAGCCTTACCAGTTCCAATTCAGGATATCTGTTCTTTCTTGTAAAAGGATCTCTGTCTGCTAAAACGGTTCCAATTTCTACACCTCTAATTCCACCAATAATATACAATTCAATAGCCAATGCCTGTGCCCTGTATTCATCTCTGGGTATGGTTGGAACAAATTTGTTTGCATCAATAAAAATAGCATGCCCACCAATGGGGTGTTGAACAGGAACTCCGTATTCTATCAGTTTATTTCCCAGGTGTGTTACCTGTTTAATTCTGCTTTCCAGATAATTAAACTCAGTAGCTTCATTTAAACCAACAGCAAGTGCTGCCATATCTCTTCCACTCATTCCGCCATAAGTAATAAATCCTTCGTACATAATATTAAAAACAGTAGCTTTTTTAAACACTTCCTCATCATTCAAAGCAATAAAACCACCCATGTTAACCAGTCCGTCTTTTTTAGAGCTCATGGTCATACCATCACCATAGGAAAACATTTCTTTTGCTATTTCTTTGATCGTTTTATCCTGATATCCGTTTTCACGGATTTTGACAAAATAGGCGTTTTCTGCAAATCTGGCTGAATCGAAAATTATTGGGATGCCATGTTCTTTGCATAATTTTGCAACAGCTTTAACATTTTCCATTGAAACCGGTTGCCCGCCTGAACTGTTATTGGTAACAGTTATGATCAGAAAAGGAATTTTTTCAATTGGATTTTCATCAATGACCTTTTGTAATTTATTTAAGTCGATATTTCCTTTAAAGGGATGCATATCTGCCGTGTCAAAAGCTTCCTTAATAGTGCAGTCAACAGCTTTTGCTTTTCGAAATTCAATATGACCTTTTGTGGTGTCAAAGTGTGAATTTCCGGGAACAATATCTCCTTCCTTTACCAAAACAGAAAACAGCACATTTTCGGCTGCTCTTCCCTGATGTGTTGGTAAAAAATACTCAAATCCGGTGATCTTTTGAACAACACTCTTCAGTTTTAAAAACGATTGTGATCCTGCATAACTTTCATCGCCTTCCATCAAGGCTCCCCATTGTTTATCACTCATGGCTCCAGTTCCGGAATCGGTCAAAAGGTCGATATAGACTTTGTCAGATGAAAGGTTAAATAGGTTGTAGTTAGCTTCTTTGATCCACTGCTTTCTTTGTTCAACAGTAGATCTTTTAATGGTTTCCACCATTTTTATTTTATACGGTTCTGCATATGGTAATTCCATTGTGTAAGTTTATAGTAAAAAGTTTAAAGTAAAAAGTAGTAATAAAGATAATCAATAAAGAAGTTTATTGCATCGGACTTTTGATGTTCAAATAGATGTTTAAATAGATCATTTAATACATTTTGTATCTGTGATAAGATCTGTCAAAGTTAAATTAATTATGGAAAGAAAACTAAATTGATGTTAAAAAAAAGGATAAAAGATGTAAATTTGTAATCCAATTAAAAAAAAGAATATGTTTAATAAAAATATAAAATTAGTAATAGCAGTCTTAATTACTGTTTGGGCAGTTTTTGAATTTACCAAAGGGCACATAATGAATGGAATTTCTTTATTATTATTAGCTGGAATTTTTGTGTTTTTCTATTTTAAAAATGAAATTCTATTATTGTCCTTTTTGAAACTGAGAAAACAAGATATGGTAGGTACAGCAAAATTGCTGGATAAAATTAAAAATCCTTCTACTGCACTTCTTCAAAAACAAGAGGGTTATTATAATTTTTTAAGAGGAATTACTTTATCTCAAACCAATCTTACGCAGGCAGAAAAATTCTTTAAGAAAGCCATTAAATTAGGTCTTTCTATGGATCATGATAAAGCGATGGCCAAATTACAGTTAGCCGGGATCGCAATGACTAAACGAAGAAAAAGAGAAGCTACAAATTTGATTGCCGAAGCTAAAAAGTTGGATAAACATGGCATGCTTACCGATCAGATTCGGATGGTGAAGCAACAAATGAAAAAGATCTAATCAGATTTAAAATCTAATTTTTTACCTAAATACATTAATTTATAACCAGATTCAATAGATAGTTGTTCACTGTTTGATGGAATGATCTGTATTTCACCATGTTGATTTTTAATAAACAATGGCACTGCTTTGATTTCCTTATTTATAGTTTCCAATATATTGAAATATTGCTCTTCAGAGGTAATTTCTACTTCATTGATATTTGGATAGTCTCTAACTACTTCACTAATGTTTATAAAATCATCTGTTTGTGAAAAAAGTCCGTTTACCGGATTATTGGAAGGATCCAGCATTTCATCAGAGCTTATCAATCTAAAGGCTCCTTCTTCTCCAAAATTTAGTTTTAATTTTTTAATGGCATATTTATTTATGGTATTACTTCCTGTTAAAGCCATTAAATAACCAATATCATTTAATTCAATATTTTCTATCAGATCATCAGAGTAAATATCACATTGAATAGCTTCTAAATTATCTTTTTTAGCATAGACTATATGATTTGGATTGCTGTCAATTAATACAACCCGACGATTATTATCTTTCAGGTATGTAGCAATCAATCTGGCAGGTAAGGAAGCACCGATTATTAAAATTCCTTCTGACTTCTTTAATAATACTTTTGTAAGTCGTGCAACCAATCGGGCAGTTGTTGCATTTAATAATACAGTTCCCAACACGATCATAAATACCAAAGGAGTGATATAGTTAGCATTTTCTACTCCCTGCATGGTCAATTTTAGCCCAAATAAAGAAGCTATACCTGCAGCTACAATTCCGCGGGGACCAACCCAGCTGATAAATATTTTTTCATTGGTCATCAGATCACTATGATATGCACTTGCAAAAACTCCCAATGGTCTTACAATAAGAACAACTACAGCAAATAAGACCAGAGATCTCCAGTTCCAGACCAGTTCCATATCGGAAATATTGATATTAGCAGAGAGTAAAATAAACAGGATAGATATCAATAAAATACTAATGGTTTCTTTAAAATAGAGTACTTCTTTCAGGGCTTCAATATTCTTGTTTCCCAATACCATCCCCATGATCACAACAGCCAGTAATCCACTTTCATGTGCAAACAGATCGGAAAGCACGAATACCCCTAAAACCATTGCCAAAACAACAGCATTTAACAAGTAATGAGGAATCATTTTATTCTTTAAAGCCATGGCAAACGCGTAGGCAGAAGTAAATCCTATGGAAAAACCAATGATAATAATTTTTCCAAATTCTATAAGAGTTTCTTGTGTATACCTTGTGCCATGATCACTGCCAACACTAATAAATTCATAAACCAATACAGCTACTAATGCTCCTATCGGATCGATCAAAATACCTTCCCATTTCAAAATAGTTGAAATATCTTTTTTGATAGCTAAGTTTCTAAGAATAGGGGTGATAACTGTTGGTCCGGTTACAATAATTAATGATGAAAACAAGAAGGATAAAGGCCAGTTCAAACCAATTAAAAAATGTGCTGCCACCCCTGCTGTAACAAAAGTAATGAAAGCTCCTAAGGTTATCAATTTATAAATAACCGGTCCAACACTTTTGATCTCTTCTTTTTTCAATGTTAAACCACCTTCAAATAAAATTAAAGCAATTGAAAGTGATACAAAGTTAAAGAGTCTTTCTCCTGGGAAGAGTCCAATTTCTCCATTCCATAGAGGTTCAATCCATTTAGCTCCATTCTCAGAAAACAGAGTAGAAACCGGACCAACAAATAACCCAACCAATATTAATGGTAAAATTGCAGGGATTTTAAACTTCCAGGCAAACCACTGTGCTAAAATTCCTAAAATTATTATTCCGGCAAGTTCTAACATAAATAAACAGGTTTGAACCTACTAAAATAGTATTTTTTTGGATATGGTTAATAATTAAACATCTTAATTTTTTGTTTCGAAATTTTTTGTTTATTTGTTAAATGATAGAGAACTATATTGAATGGCTAGGGTATGCAGCCTCCTTTTTTGTGGCGGTTTCCTTTACTTTTAAAAACATTAAACAACTAAGAATTGTAAATATAATTGGTTGTGTTCTTTTTGTTGTTTATGGGTATTATATTGATTCAATACCTGTTATGATAACCAATTCATTTATACTGATAATGAATATTTATTTTCTATTAAAAAGAGATAAGCCTGTTCCTTTAAGTTAGGAATAGAACTAGTTGATCTGATTTTTTAGGATAGAATGATCTGCTTTCCTTTACTTATTTTATCGTTTTTTCTATCAAAATAGAAGTCTATTCTTCCCAGATATACACCCCATTTTCCAACTTGATTGATAAGCATATTCTCATTAGAACTATTTTTTACAATGGTAGGTTTTGGTAACAATGTATGTGTATGCCCACCAATGATCAGATCAATATTTTTGGTTTGTTTCGCCAGATTCAAGTCGCATATTTTATCGGGATTTCTTTTATAATAATACCCAATATGAGATATGCAAATAATTAGGTCACAGTGGTGTTCGTTTTTTAATTTATCACTCATTTCCTGTGCGATCTCAACAGGATCCAAATATTTTGTTTCTTTATAATTATTTGGGTCAACCAGTCCGTTTAATTTAATTCCTAAACCAAAAACACCAATTTTAATCCCATCTTTTTTATAAATTTTATAAGGCTTTATTTTTCCATCTAAAACGGTGTTCTTAAAATCATAATTAGAAATAATGAAATCAAATTTGGCATGTGGAAGTTGTAGATCCAGGCCATTAATTCCATTGTCAAAATCATGATTTCCAATAGTTGCTGCATCATATTTTAATTTACTCATCATTTTGAATTCAACTTCTCCTCCAAAATAGTTAAAATACGGGGTGCCCTGAAAAATATCTCCTGCGTCAAATAGAAGTGTATTCGGATTTTCTTTTCTTACCTGTTCGATCAAAGAAGCCCTTCTAGCAACGCCTCCCAGATTTGGATAATTGGGATGATCAAATGAAAAAGGTTCAATATGGCTATGCACATCATTGGTGTGAAGAATAGTAATCTGTTTGGTATAATCCTGACTACAAGAAGATAAAGGTAATCCGCTTAAACCGATCAATGCACTTGTTCCTGCAGTATTTTTTATAAAATCACGTCGTTTCATCATTATTTAATTTTTATAAATCTTCCATCTAACTTTGCCTTGATCGTGTCTGTATCTTTCAGGTAATCTATAATGGCATCTCTAACTTTGTATTCTGTATCGTATAAATTAACAGGTTCTTTAAAAAAATCCATATGATCGCCTCCATGTTGTAAATAATCATGTGTCAAAACAAAATAATTTTTTGAAGGATCAAATGGTATATCATTAATTAAAATAGAACTTAATTTGTTATTGGTCATTTGAAGTTTCAGATGGGAAATTGGGTGAGCTTCTTTACTTTTTTGCAAATAATCAAAAAGAGCTTTTGTTTTTTTG
>Ga0190293_1000481_pt1 | contig 14262 bp, 16 predicted proteins | sample 48693001_MG_FD_161671 | JGI IMG/M metagenome (GOLD analysis project Ga0190293, IMG submission 161671) | Hydrothermal vent microbial mat bacterial communities from Southern Trench, Guaymas Basin, Mexico - 4869-30-0-1_MG | ecosystem: Environmental > Aquatic > Marine > Hydrothermal vents >... | reverse complement strand
ATGATCTGACCAAGCAGGCCTGGGCTTATCGCCAGGTATCCCTGTTGCTGCGTCGTCCACCGGGTCGTGAAGCGTATCCGGGTGACGTTTTCTACCTGCACTCACGTTTGCTTGAACGTGCCGCAAGGGTCAACGAAGAATATGTAGAGAAATTTACCAACGGCGCGGTTAAAGGCAAAACCGGTTCCCTGACGGCACTGCCGATCATCGAAACCCAGGCCGGCGACGTATCCGCTTTCGTACCGACCAACGTTATTTCCATTACCGATGGCCAGATCTTCCTGGAGACCGATTTGTTTAACGGTGGTATTCGCCCGGCTGTACATGCCGGTTTGTCCGTATCACGTGTAGGTGGTGCAGCGCAGACAAAGGTGATCAAGAAGCTCGGCGGCGGTATTCGTCTGGCACTTGCCCAATACCGCGAGTTGGCAGCTTTTGCACAGTTTGCTTCTGATCTTGATGATGCAACCCGCGCCCAGCTGGAACGTGGTCAGCGTGTAACTGAACTGATGAAGCAACAGCAATACAGCCCGATGTCTGTAGCGAATATGGCTATTTCCCTGTATTCCATTGATCGCGGCTTTATGGATGACGTCGATATGCATAAGATCGGCGCCTTTGAGGCAGCCTTGCTCGATTACATGAATAGTTCCCAGACCGGGTTGGTGGATACGCTTAACGGTGGTGGCTGGAATGATGAGATCGAAGCTCAACTCAAGGCCGCTTGTGAAGAGTTCAAAACCACTGGTAGTTGGTAGCGGAGTAATCTGATATGGCAGGTGGAAGAGAGATTGTCACAAAGATCCGCAGCGTAGGGAACACCATGAAGGTGACCTCTGCACTGGAGATGGTCTCGGCCAGCAAAATCCGCAAATCGCAGGATTTGATGAAAGAGAGCCGTCCGTACGCGCGCATGATGCATCGCGTCATCGGCCATCTCGGTAAAGCCAACCCGGAATACCGTCATCCGTTTACGATCAAGCATCCGGATGTCAAAAAAGTTGGTTATATCGTCATTTCGAGTGACCGTGGCCTGTGCGGCGGCCTGAACAATAACCTGTTCAAGAAAATGCTGCCGGACATGGGCGAATGGCGGGAAAAGGACGTGGACATCAGCCTGGTCACCCTGGGTAAAAAGGCCATAACCTATTTCAAGAATGTAAAAGTCGAAATCATGGCTGTTGCCAGTGAGTTGGGTGAAAAGCCGCAAATAGAAGACCTGATTGGTGCGGTCAGACCCCTGCTGGAAGCATATCGCGATCAGAAGGTGGATCGTGTTTACCTGGTGTATAACACCTTCGTCAATACCATGGTGCAAGAACCGGTTATTGAGCAGCTACTGCCGTTGCTACCGGGTGATGATGAACAGGTCCGGGATATCTGGGACTATATTTATGAGCCTGATGCCGAGACCTTGCTGCACAGCGTAATGGTGCGTTATCTCGAGGCGCTGATCTACCAGGGAGTGTTGGAAAATCTCGCATCCGAACATGCTGCACGCATGATTGCGATGAAGAGCGCCACAGATAACGCAAGTGACTTGATCGATGAGCTGAACCTGATTTACAACAAGGCCCGGCAGGCAGCGATCACACAGGAAATTTCAGAAATCGTCAGTGGTGCAGCTGCCGTTTAAGGCAGGCCGTTGACATATTAGGAGCTAAAGTAATGAGTGCTGGATCAATTGTTCAGGTAATTGGCGCCGTTGTAGACGTAGAGTTTGCACGCGATGCAATGCCGAGGATTTTCAACGCATTGGACGTAGACGGAACCGATATCGTGCTGGAAGTTCAGCAACAGCTTGGTGACGGTGTGGTGCGCTGTATCGCACTGGGCTCAACCGACGGTTTGAAACGCGGGCTGTCTGTCTCCGATACCGGTGCGGCAATTACCGTGCCCGTGGGTATGAAAACCCTTGGCCGTGTTATGGACGTACTCGGAAGGCCGATTGATGAAGCTGGTCCTATCGGTGAAGACAAGCGTATGCCTATTCACCGCAAGCCGCCTACCTATGAAGAGCAGGCTGGCGGAAACGACGTGCTTGAAACCGGTATCAAGGTTATTGACCTGATCATGCCGATCGCCAGGGGCGGTAAAGTTGGCCTGTTCGGTGGTGCCGGTGTTGGTAAAACAGTAACGCTGATGGAGCTGATCCGTAACATCGCTATCGAACACTCAGGTTTCTCTGTGTTTGCCGGTGTGGGTGAACGCACCCGTGAAGGTAATGACTTTTATCACGAGATGAAGGATGCCGACGTACTCAGCAAGGTGTCCCTGGTATACGGCCAGATGAATGAGCCACCGGGTAACCGTCTGCGTGTTGCTTTGACCGGTCTGACCATGGCTGAAGAATTCCGTGATCAGGGCAATGACGTATTGATGTTCATCGATAACATCTACCGTTACACACTGGCGGGAACAGAAGTATCCGCACTGCTGGGCCGTATGCCTTCAGCGGTTGGTTACCAGCCGACACTGGCGCTTGAAATGGGCTTGCTGCAGGAACGCATCACGACCACCAAGACCGGTGCCATCACCTCATTCCAGGCGGTATATGTACCTGCGGATGATTTGACCGATCCGTCGCCGGCCACCACCTTTGCTCACCTTGATGCAACCCTGGTACTGAGCCGTAACATCGCCGAGCAGGGTATTTACCCGGCTGTAGATCCGCTGGATTCAACTTCACGCCTGCTGGATCCGAACCTGATCGGTCAGGAACACTACGACGTGGCCCGTGCCGTGCAGGGTGTACTGCAGCGCTATAAAGAGCTGAAAGACATCATTGCTATTCTCGGTATGGATGAGCTGTCTGAAGAGGACAAGCAGGTTGTTTCCCGCGCGCGTAAAGTACAGCGCTTCCTGTCCCAGCCGTTCTTTGTAGCTGAAACTTTTACCGGTTCAGAGGGTAAATACGTGACGCTGAAAGATACCATCCGTGCCTTTAAGGGCATCATTGACGGTGAATACGATCACCTGCCGGAGCAGGCATTCTACATGGTCGGTGGTATCGAAGAAGCCGTGGCCAAGGGTGCGGAAATGGCCAAGAAAGAAGCAGCCTAGAGATGGCTGTTTCACCATCCATCCCTGGGAAGTTGGTTGGATTGAGAGTATGTAATTATGACTAAAACAATTCGCTGCGACATCGTAAGTGCACACCAGGAGATTTTCTCGGGTGAGGTTGCGATGGTTTTTGCTACCGGTATTGCCGGCGAACTGGGTATCACTCCGCGTCATGCGCCGCTGATCACACAGCTCAAGCCGGGGCCTGTGCGGGTTCAGGATGAGTCTGGTGAGGAGCAATTCTTTTTCGTTTCAGGTGGCATTATCGAAGTGCAACCGCATATCGTAACCGTGCTGGCGGATACTGCCATGCGCGGTGAGGATCTGGACAAGGCTGCCGCCGAGGCCGCCAAGGCGGAGGCTGAGCGCGCACTGGCAGACCGCACCGGCGAAATGGAAATTGCTCAAGCCCAGTCCAAGCTACTTGAGGCGGTTGCCCAGTTACGAGCCATGGAACAGTTGCGCAAGCAGCATAAGCGTTAATTGTTTACCGCTCAAGTCCGCAAGAAGCCAGCCTTGCGCTGGCTTTTTTTCGACCACCGTTTCATTACGCGCTATAATTTTTGTCTTGCACCCACCCGGTCGGGTGATCGCAAAATACAACAGAGCGCTTAAACAGGGAGTACAAAAATGAGTGATATTGGACCTGGTCCTGAAGAGAATCGGACTTCCGAAGCTGTTGGATCCATCAAGACGAAGGCACCCGAGCGAGATCGGCAAACCAATCAATGGGCTATGTTTATTCACTTTTCCATTTTGGCTGGCTGGATTATTCCCATTGGGGGGCTGATAGTTCCTATCCTGCTTTGGCAAATGAAGAAGGATGAACTGCCGGGCATCGTGCCGCACGCACATATCGTGCTTAACTGGATTGTGACGTCATTTGTATACGCTGCGATCTGTTTTATTCTCACATTTATATTGATTGGTATCCTGGGCTGGATCGCGTTGGGCATTGCAACCATCATCTTTGCTGTGATCGGTGGTATCAAAGCCAATGAAGGAGAAGTCTGGGAATACCCTGGTACGATTATTAAGATATTTAAATAAATGTAGAAAAGTCAACTGTCCAGCGGGGAGCGCTCCCCAACGCACCCCGTTTAACAACGTGTGTATAAATCATTGTTGTTTTCACATCTTTGTAGTTATGCGTTAGTTCGCGAATTTAAGAGTGACTCTATAGCATGAGTAAAAAATTGATTGAGGGAAAATGTCACTGCGGTGCAGTTCGCTTCAGTATTTCAGAAAGACCAAAGTGGCTCATCGATTGTAACTGTTCAATTTGCCGTAGAATCGGTGCACTATGGGGGCACGTTGAAACCAAGAGCGCCACAATTTCCTATAAAAAAAATTCAACAATCGCTTACTGCCAGGGTGATAAAACATTAGCAATCCACACATGCGAAACTTGTGGGTGCACCACGCACTGGGAGAACCTTAAGCCCGAGAAATCCTCTCGTATGGCAGTGAACTTCCGGATGTGTTCAGAAAGCGATATCGCGAAATTCAAAATTAGGCCATTCGATGGAGCGAATACATGGCAATTCCTAGACTGAATCAGTCAGCGCATAACAAAGCGTTAAAGTGCGTTCGATGAAAGGCGGCATGTTTTTTTTGATCTTGCTGCTATCCGGCTTGCTGTTTGGTCAGGTGGTTGAGGCGGAAGATAGTGCTGTTGTTTTTATGTATCACCGCTTCGGTGAGACTCAATATCCGGCCACCAATATACGTGTTGACCAGTTTCGACAGCAGATGGATTATCTTCGCGATGGCGGGTTTACGGTTATTCCGTTGGCAGAATTGATGGCTTTTCTGTCTGGAAGTACGGAATTGCCATCAAAGGCCGTGGTGATTACGGTTGATGACTCCTACCTTTCTGTCTATGAAGTCGCTTACCCATTGCTTTTGGAGTACGGGTTTCCATTTACGGTATTTGTCTCGACCGATCCGGTTGATCACAGACTGCCCGGCTATCTGAACTGGGATCAGATGCGGGAAATGGCCAACAGCGGGGTTACATTTGCAAATCATGGGGCCGGACATCTTTATATGGTGCAGAGGTTGCCCGATGAGGCTGAAACCGCGTGGCGGGAACGGGTTGCTGCTGATATTGAAAAGGGCTGGAGACGGTTGACGGAAGAATTGACGTCGCCACTGGCAGGTGTGTTCGCTTATCCCTATGGTGAGTACGACACGGGTGTGTCGGAGTTACTGAAAAACCGGGGCTACGTCGCGTTTGGTCAACAATCAGGTGCGATAGGGCGCTTGAGTGATCAACGGGCTTTACCCCGGTATCCGATGGCGGAGGCCTTTGCTGAGATGAGTGAGTTTCGCACCAAGGCAAAGAGCTTGCCACTGCCGGTGACAGAAGTTGTACCATGGGATCCTGTCACCTCTGAGACCTTGCCGGAGCTGACAATTACCCTGGGCGAATCCGCAGCGAGGCTTGATGATCTGGCTTGTTTTGTTAGTGGTCAGGGCAGGATTGAAGTTAGTTGGATCAAACCTTCCCGGCAATTTACCGTCAAACCGGCGCGGCCTTTAGGTAAAGGCCGCCAACGTGTCAATTGCACCGCACCGCGAAATGATGGCCGCTATTTCTGGTTCAGTCACCAATGGATTGTGCAGTAAAATGAGAGTTGTTGAGATTTCAAAAGAGCCTGTTGAGCTCTATAAAATCCTGAAGTTTGAAGGCATGGTCGGCAGCGGTGGTGAAGCGAAGTTTGTTATCGCTGAAGGCCATGTGTTGGTCAATGGAGAGATAGAGACCCGAAAGCGGAAAAAGATCGTTTCAGGCGATACCATTGAGTTTGGGCAGGAACTCATCCGTGTACATTTACCTGACAGATAAACAGGCTGGAAATACCTAATGAACAACAATGATGTTTTGCGTCGTATCCGCTACAGCTTTGACTTTGAAGACTCGAAGATGATGGCTGTATTTGGTTTGGGCGGACTCGAAGTCACACGTGCCGAGGTCAGTGATTGGCTGAAAAGGGATGATGACCCTGATTACAAGGTGTGTAGCGACCAGCAGTTGGCAACTTTCCTGAACGGACTGATCGTTGATAAACGCGGCAAAAGGGACGGCCCGCAACCAGAGCCGGAAACGCAATTAAACAACAACATCATTTTCAGAAAGTTAAGAATCGCACTGAACCTTCAGGCTGAAGATGTCCTGGAGATGGTTAACCAGGCTGATTTCCGCATTAGCAAACATGAGTTAAGCGCGTTTTTCCGCAAGCCGGGCCATAAACATTATCGTGAATGCAAGGATCAGGTTTTGCGTAACTTCCTCAAAGGTATACAGCTAAAATATAGGGTATGAGTTATCTGATACCTGAAAGAATAGAAACCGAACGACTGATTCTTCGCTGCTTCGAAGAAGATGACTGGGTCGATCTGCACCGGATTTATTCTGATCCGGAATGCACCCGTTACACCATTCAGCGTACTCTGACGGAAGGTGAAAGCTGGCGCACAATGGCGACATTGATTGGCCACTGGCAGGTGCGCGGATATGGCCCCTACGCGGTTGAAGACAAAGCCAGCGGTAAAGTGATGGGACCAGTGGGTCTTTGGTATCCTAACGACTGGCCCGGGCCTGAAATTAAATGGGCACTTTCCCGTGAGTTTTGGGGCCGGGGATATGCAAGTGAGGCGGCCCGGGCGGTCAAAACAATGGCGGCGGAGTACGTGCCGGAAACGTCATTGATAAGCCTTATTTTTTCAGACAATGAGCCCTCAATAAAACTTGCCGAAGCCATTGGCGCGGAGTTTGAAAAAGAGATTGAATTCAGGGGCCAGATTGCACATATTTTCAGGCACAGCAAAGGAAGGGCCTGAAAAAGAGGGTTTTAAAGATGCAACTTACACTAGATGACATCACTTCGGCATCCCGTATCGTCTATGCCGATATGCAGGCAACACCACAGTATCGCTGGCCATTGCTGAGCGACCGCCTGGGTGCGGAAGTGTGGGTAAAACACGAGAATCATACCCCGGTGGGTGCTTTTAAAATTAGGGGAGGCCTTGTTTACTTCGCCCATCTCGCGCAGTCAGACCAGGTGCCAAAGGGTGTAATCGGTGCCACGCGTGGTAATCATGGCCAGTCGGTTGGTTACGCCGCACGTCGTTATGGAATTCCAGCCACCATTATCGTGCCGCACGGCAACAGTGTTGAGAAAAATGCCGCCATGCGGGCGCTTGGTGTCGAACTGATCGAGCATGGTGATGATTTCCAGGCTTCCCGAGAATTTGCCCATACCCTGGCCGCGGAAAAGTCATTACACCTGGTACCTTCATTTCACCCTTTGCTGGTAGCCGGTGTGGCCACCTACAGCCTGGAACTGCTGAAGGCGGCCAAGGACATCGATGTTGTCTATGTACCCATCGGGCTTGGCTCTGGTATTTGCGGGATGCTTGCGGCGCGGGACGCACTCAATCTGAAGACCAGGGTGGTCGGGGTGGTATCCGCCCATGCCAAAGCTTACGCAAAATCATTCAGTGCCGGATACCCGGTTGAATCCCCCGTAACGACCATACTTTCTGATGGTATGGCCTGTCGTGTCCCGGAGCCTGCGGCACTCGAAATAATATTGAAAGGTGTTGACCACATTGTTCAGGTGACGGATGAAGAGGTCTCAGCGGCGATGCGGATGATGTTCGAATGTACACATAATGTCTGTGAAGGTGCAGGTGCGGCGGCACTGGCGGCGGCAACACAGGAAATGTCCCGGATTGCCGGCTCAAAAATTGCTGTAGTGGCCTCGGGTGGCAACGTGGATCAGGATATTTTTGCCGATGTACTTAGCGTAGAAAAGGATGGTGATTCCTGGTTATGTGCATGCAAACATACCGGCAACGCTCCGTTTTGCGATGGTTCGCATAAACAATTTTCTGCTGAGCAGGTTGGTAAAGAAGGTCCCGGCAGCGTGGGATCGTGAAATGAAGATATGGGTAGACGCGGATGCATGCCCGGTGGTAATCAAGGAAATCCTGTTCAAAGCCGCCGAACGCACCAGGCTACAATTGACCCTGGTCGCGAATCAGCCTGTGCGTGTACCGCCGTCTCGTTTTATCAGTTTTATTCAGGTAGCATCCGGGTTTGATGTTGCCGATGATGAAATCGTCAATAGACTTGAAAGCGGTGATCTCGTCATCACGGGTGATATTCCACTGGCGGCCGATGTGATTGAAAAAGGTGGATACGCCCTCAGTCCCCGTGGCGAGATGTTTACCACTGAAAACATCAAGGCGCGTCTGAATATCAGGGATTTTATGGACACCTTACGTGGCAGTGGGATAGATACGGGCGGCCCACCAGCCTTGAACCAGAATGACCGGAAGTCTTTTGCTGATCATCTGGATAGATTATTAGCCAGGCATATCGCCAAGGTATAAATATTATGGCCAGTGATAGTTTCTCTTCACTCTCTATTTCCAAGGAGCAGATCAAGAACCTGCATTCGCTTGGATATAAAAAGATGACACCCATCCAGGCGCAGAGCCTGCCGCATGTATTAAAGGGCAGGGATCTGATTGCCCAGGCAAAAACAGGTAGCGGTAAAACTGCCGCTTTTGGCATTGGTTTATTGGAGCAGATAAACCAGCGCTTCTTTGGGGTACAGGCATTGGTGTTGTGCCCTACACGGGAACTGGCCGACCAGGTCGGTAAAGAGCTTCGCAGGCTGGCGCGCAGCACTTCCAATATCAAACTGGTCCTGTTGTGTGGCGGTAAGCCATTCGGGCCGCAAAAAGGTTCGCTGGAACATGGTGCGCATATTGTTGTAGGTACGCCGGGACGTATCCAGGATCATTTACGCAAGGAGACTTTAAAGCTCGATGGCCTTAAAACACTGGTGCTGGATGAGGCCGACCGGATGCTGGATATGGGTTTTTTTGATGTAATGACTGAAATCATTACTCAAACACCTAAAAGTCGCCAGACATTAATGTTTTCAGCAACCTATCCCGATGCTATCAAGAAGATGTGTCACTCCATTCAGCGTAATCCGGTGACTGTCACGGTTGAGGCTGAACACAAGCCCGGCGTGATAGAGCAATTGTTTTACGAGGTTAAAAAACACGAGCGCAACAACACCTTGCTGGCCTTGTTTGAGCATTACAAACCTGAAACCACCCTGGTCTTTTGCCATACCAAAAAGCAATGTGATGAGGTTGCCCGGTTTCTGCGTGGCCGTCAGATTGAGGCCCTGGCCATTCATGGTGACCTGGACCAGCGTGAGCGTGACCAGGTGCTGGTTCGATTTTCCAATAACAGTTGCCCTGTTCTGGTCGCGACCGATGTTGCCGCCCGGGGCCTGGATATCAAATCTTTACGGGCGGTGATCAATTATGAATTACCGCGCGATCCCGAGATTTATATACATAGAATTGGCCGCACCGGTCGTGCGGGGGAAAAGGGTATTGCACTGAGTATTTTCACCGAGTCCGAACAGTACCGTGTTAATGCGATCGAGCAGTATCAGAAAACCCCATGCATCTGCGATGTATATGCCTCGCTGGACCATGATCCTGATTATTCACTGCAATCCCCCATGGTCACTATTCAACTTGATGCGGGCAGAAAAAACAAAATGCGTCCGGGCGATCTTTTGGGTGCGTTAACAGGCGATGCCGGTCTGGCAGGATCACAGATTGGGAAAATCGATATATTTGATATGTCCAGTTATGTTGCCATTGAGCGTAGCGGTGTACGCCAGGCACTTAACTATCTGGCCACCGGAAAAGTGAAGGGGCGTAATATTCGTGCCCGCAAAGTCGGTTAAAACAAAGCGGTGATCAATTAAATGGATGGACTGAAGTTCTATACACCACTGGAAGAGAAGACCAATATTATTTCACATGCTATTGGACTCGCTCTGAGCATAGTTGCTTTAGTGCTCCTGGTCATACGTGCAAGCCAGTATGGTAATGCCTTACAAATCGTGAGTGTCAGCATTTTCGGGGCAAGTTTAATTGCCCTGTATGCGGCTTCCACTTTTTATCACAGCGCTAAAGATCCGAAGATCAGAACCCGCTTGCGAATTCTTGACCATGCAACAATCTATGTTCTTATCGCCGGCACCTACACGCCTTTGACGCTGATTACGCTAAGTGGAACGACAGGATGGGCGATTTTCGGCGCTTCCTGGGCGATGGCTTTTACCGGGATCACTCTGAAAGTATTTTTCACAGGAAGATTCAACGTTTTATCAACCCTGATGTATGTGTTCATGGGGTGGATAATCGTTTTCGCGATAACACCTTTGATTAACAATCTGTCCACGGAAGGATTGTTCTGGCTTTTTGCCGGGGGTGTTGCATATACAACGGGCGCAATTATTTACAGCATCAAGAAAATAAAATTCAATCACGCCATCTTCCACATGTTTGTTTTGCTGGGTAGTTTCTGTCATTTTGTATCGGTATATTTTTATGTTTTGCCAGGAAGTTAACGAAGCGACTATCCAGACCATCAGGGCCAAAAGTGACCGAATTAGTGGTGGAATAACAGGGAACGAAAACATAAATGGCAATAAATAGGTACAGTCAATACCTCTAAACCACAATAACCGTGCTACACTGCGCGTTTTTACGATATACACTCATCAACGCAATAGTGTGTTGGTACTTGCAAAGAGCATATAATGAAAGTACGTATCATCATCAGCATGATGGCTCTGGCACTGCTATCGGTAACAACTCCGTTGCTGGCCGGGAAGGGTAAGGCTCTTTATGAAAAGAACTGTACCCGTTGTCATAGCACCGAGGTATTTACCCGGGAAGATCGTGGTATCAAAAGCCTGGAGGGCTTAAAAACCCGTGTTAACCAGTGTACTGCTGCGGCAGAGGTTAAATGGGTTGATGAGGAAATCAACAACGTTGCGGATTATTTGAACAAGAACTTTTACAAATTCTAAGGGCTTCCCCTTTTAATCATGTGATGAAAAGAAAAACAACCGGCATCTGCATTTGCAGTGCGGTTAAAGAATTCTGTAGAAATACAGGATATATAGCTAGAACTTAATATTTAATTTAGAAAGGAAAGAAGGTTATGAGTACAGGTACAGTTAAGTGGTTTGATGCGGGCAAAGGTTACGGATTCATTACACCGGAAGATGGTGGGAAAGATTTGTTCGTGCACCACTCTGAAATCCAGACAGATGGCTATGCAACTTTGAATGATGGCCAGCAGGTTGAGTATGAAATCGGAGAAGGCCAGAAAGGGCCGTGCGCAACGAAAGTTACAGCACTCTGATCTAAGAAGTACAGATTTCTCTAAACGGGCGCCGGTAAAGCCGGTGCCCGTTAATTGCCGATTAACCAGAACGCTCCGGTCTTTTACGCCCGGTTAATTTCTGCTGTGTTTTTTTACGGCCTTTCCTCCCGTTCCTTTGTGTGAGGAAGGTTTACCCGGTTTTTTGCGCCTTCTCCTGTCACCCAGACGGGCTATATCCAGTTTCTGACCTGATACCCAGACTTTCTTAAGTGCGTGGAATGTCTCCTTTGGCATACCGGCCGGCAGGTCGATCAGGCTGTAGTGATCATGGATACTGATGCGGCCAATGTGCCGGCCCTCAATGTCTGCCTCGTTGGCAATTGCACCAACAATATTACCGGGCATGACACCATGGTCGTGGCCCACGGCAATCCGGAAGCGCTCCATGCCTTCAGCTGGTTGCCCGTCCCCTTTTTTCTCCCCTGCTGCGGAACCTGTGTGCTGCCCCTTTTTGCCCCGCTGTGGCCGTTTATCTTTGTCCCAGCTCTTGTCGGTTCTGTGGTGTGGTTTGTTTTGTAGCAGAAAGGGGGCATCACCCTGGGATAGCTGGGCAAGTGCGGCGGCAATTTGCAGGGCCGGCACATCATGTTCCTGCTGGTACTTTTCAATCAATTCAGAAAAAAGTGCCAGATCTACACTTTCCAGGGTTTCGGTAATGCGCTGTTTGAACTTGTCGATCCGTTTGTTATTAATGACATCGTTTGACGGCAGATCCATGATATCGATCTTCTTCCGGGTAGCATTTTCGATGGCGTATAACATACGTTTTTCACGCGGGGTGACAAATAGAATCGCATCACCTTGTCGGCCTGCGCGACCGGTTCGGCCAATACGATGCACATAGGCTTCTGTGTCGGTCGGGATATCGTAATTCACAACATGACTGATTCGTTGCACATCAAGTCCGCGGGCAGCGACATCGGTGGCGACAACGATATCCAGCTTACCTTGCTTCAGACGATTAATGGTGCGTTCTCGCTGGCTTTGCTGGATATCACCGTTGAGTGGTGCCGAAGCATAACCACGGGCTTCCAGTTTTTCAGACAAATCAACCGTAGCAAGCTTGGTGCGCACAAAAACAAGCATGGCATCAAAGGGTTCGGCCTCGAGGATGCGGGTCAAGGCATCCAGTTTATGAAACCCCTGGACAGGCCAGTATCGCTGCCGAATCGTTTCGGCCGTGGCGGTTTTGACCTTGATGGTTACTTCAGCAGGATTGTTCAAATAGCGGGTGGCAATACGGCGGATCTGTTGTGGCATGGTGGCCGAAAACAGGGCGATTTGCCTGTCTTCAGGTGTTTGATCGAGTATCCATTCCACATCATCGATGAAACCCATGCGTAACATTTCATCGCCTTCGTCCAGCACTAGCGTAGAGAGGTTTTTCAATACCAGGGTGCCGCGACGGATATGATCCATCACGCGCCCCGGTGTGCCTACGGCCACATGCACGCCGCGCTTTAAGGCGCGAATCTGTACGGCATAATCCTGGCCACCATAGATGGGCAACACATGAAAACCTTTCATGTGATGGGCGTATTTCTGAAAAGCCTCGGAAACCTGGATAGCCAGTTCACGGGTTGGTGCCAGCACCAGCACCTGTGGGGTTTTTTGCTGCAAATCCAGCCTGGATAATATCGGCAGTGCAAATGCAGCAGTCTTTCCGGTACCTGTCTGCGCCTGGCCCACAACATCTCTGCCTTCAAGCATCAGCGGAATCGTTTGTGCCTGGATGGGTGAGGGGGTTTCGTAACCCACTTCATCCAGGGCCTTTAGAAGCGAGTGATCCAACGCCAATTGATTAAACGCAGTTATTGTGTTGGCGCTCATATGCGGTACCTGGATGTTTAAAAGTAGAATTCAAATAAGAGTATGCGCCAATTATGGGGCAGGCATCGGTTTGATTTTAGATTGGCCGGGCCGGGGTAGTACTGGTCCGGCCTGGTATTTATTTTGCGTCAGTGGTTGCCGACCTGGCCTCATCAAGAGTTGACCTCAAGGCCTTGGCCCAGGGCCTCATCAGTCGCCTGGCATCTGCACGGTTACTCACACTGGTTCTCCATTCGACGTAACCGCGCCGGTAATCGCGTTTTCGGTCTGTTGCCTTGACAATTTTATCACCCGTGGCGGAGTCAAAAAGCTCCAGGTTGAGAGTCATTTCACCCGCAGATTCGGAATACCCATACTCGCGACCGGCTGTACGCTGAATATCCGGCGCGATAACGTCGAGATCGATGATAGCGGGTTTAACCCTGAGGACGTCATCACCGGCCTCTTCGACCAGCTCGTAACCGCCGTCCAGCAGTTCTTCGGTAAAGACTTCCCGGAACAGTGTCGCCATTTCCGCCTTGATCCGTTCCATGTCCTCATCCAGAACCTTCAATGGTCGGGACCGGTTCTGATCACGTTTCCAGTTTTTCTTGAATGCTACCGTGGCGTCTTCAAGCCAGATTCGTTTATATATACCCAGATTAGCCCCCGGGTCTGCATAAACGGTAGCCAGTTTGGTGTCTTTCACCAGTTCCATGCCTTCATCGTTAACGGCCGGTAAGCTCTTCTTCGCCCATGCGGACGAGCTTGTTGCCAGCGCAAACATCACCGTCAAAATAGCAAATAAAATTTTGCTTGAGCGCATTCCTTCTACTCCTTATACCAAGAACTTTAACAATTGAATCGCAGGGGTATTGACCGCGGAAACTCATATGCGTTTCATTAAACCCAGTTTAAGCCATCGTATGTGTGTTTTGTAACTGGTAGTTGTGGTGTTTAGTTAATTTGTGAGGCATTGTTTACAGTGGTATACGCCGTTGGATTGTTTACATGACCGACAGAAAAGCATACTGGGAAAACGTTTACGCGAATAGTTCACCATTGCAGGTTAGCTGGTATCAAAAGGAGCCGGCTTTGTCGTTGCG
>Ga0190293_1000480_pt1 | contig 14278 bp, 15 predicted proteins | sample 48693001_MG_FD_161671 | JGI IMG/M metagenome (GOLD analysis project Ga0190293, IMG submission 161671) | Hydrothermal vent microbial mat bacterial communities from Southern Trench, Guaymas Basin, Mexico - 4869-30-0-1_MG | ecosystem: Environmental > Aquatic > Marine > Hydrothermal vents >... | reverse complement strand
CGCCCAAGGATTCAACGCATGGTTGACGATGGTCCACAAGGCTTCGGGAATGGCGCTGAAGTTCACCAGCAGTATGGTCAGCGAAGCGATGATATAGGCGACAGCCATGAAAGGAACGATTCTTGATGCGATTTTGGCGATGCGCTTGATACCGCCGATGATGACCAGGCCTACTGCGATGCCCATGATGACGCCCAGGGTCGTTTTATATTCGGCAAGCTCCGGGATGATGAAGCCGATGCCATCGACGACCGAGTTGGCCTGCACCATATTGCCGATGCCGAAAGATGCGATGAGGGTAAATATCGCAAAAGCCGCGCCGAGCTTCGGCATCCCCAGACCATCACGCAGCGTGTACATGGGACCGCCGGAGACCTCGCCGTTGGGATGCAGGTAGCGGTACTTGACCGCCAGGGTGCAGGATGCATATTTGGTGGCCATGCCGACAAGGGCGGTAATCCACATCCAAAAGACGGCTCCGGGACCGCCCAGCGTGATGGCGGTGGCGACACCGGCGATATTTCCAGTTCCTATAGTGGCAGAGAGGGCTGTCGAGAGGGCCTGGAAATGAGTGACTTCACCGGGGTCATCGACTTTGTCGTACTTGCCCTGCACCAGGTTGGTGGCATGGCGAAAACCGCGGAACTGGATGCCCCGTAAACGAATGCTGAGATAGAGCCCGGTGCCAACCAGCAGCACAATGGAAGGAATACCCCAGGCATACCCGGCGATAGTTCCTGTGATTTCGGTGAGGTTGGCAATCAGGTTTTCCATTTAGTAGTGCTCTCTGCTGGATGTTAGTAAAGGAATAGTAACAAAAGAGGTCAACGAGATCAGATTTCTGAGTAGATTGATCTTTTTCAAGAGAGATAAATAATGGAGAAAACATGATCTGAATCAAACAAGCTTCTATTGATTCAACTATAATCTGAAATCAGCCTGCACGGAAAAAGAGGGACGTTCGGAATTCTCCTTCAGGAAAAAACATGCGGGCTAGATGTTTGGATTTACTTCATCAACTACCAAGGTATTTACCATGAAAAAAAACATTTCCTGCAATCGTAGAGACTTTCTCAAGCTCAGCGCGGCTGGCGTCGCTGCTGTACCTTTCGCCAATCTGTTAATGAGCGGAGTTGCCCATGCGGAAGATCTGCCGCATCTGGAAGAGAGTGATCCAGTGGCAACAGGCCTCAAGTACGTCAATGACGCTTCTGCATCCAAGGATCGTAAAGACGCCACCAACACCTGTGCCAACTGCCAGCTCTATACCGGAGCTGAAGGCGCCGAGTGGGGCCCTTGCGCAATCTTTGGCGGCAAGTCTGTCAACGCCAAGGGCTGGTGCATGTCCTGGGTTGCCAAAGCTGGTTAATTTCTTTTAGCCGTTTGTGCAGAAAGGGCAACAGGTGTCGCCATCTGTTGCCCTTTCTGTTTTCTGGAGGCTTCATCTATCTCCTCATGATCATCAACCAGCGTCCGAAATTAAGCAGACTGGCGAGAGATGCCGCCACATAGGTCCAGGCTGCCGCTCGCAGAATGCGTTCCGCCGCTACGAACTGATCTTCCCGCAGATACCCCTGTTTCAGAATCGGCAGCGCCTTGTTGAAACTCGCATCCAGCTCGACCGGCAGGGTAATCAACTGTACGACCACCCCGGTCCCCATCACCAAAAATGCGCCAATGACCGGAACCAGGGCTGCGGCTGGCGACCGCATGAGCAATGCCAGAAAAGGCGCGCTGATCAGCAGCAGCATGCCAATCTTGCCGGATTGGACTGCAATCACAGCTAGGCGTGTGCGCAACTGAAACATCGGTTGCTTGACTGCATGCTGCAGGGCATGACCTGTTTCATGTGCTGCAACTGTGATTGCGGTCAGTGTCCTGCCATCATATTTATCAGCGGTGAGACGAACAGCACGGCTCATCGGATCATAATGATCTCCGAGTTCCGTTTTCTCGACAGTCACCGCCTCGAGCCCATATCTGTCCAGCAGATGCCTGGCCAGCTCTCCCCCGGTACCTGTGAAGTTCTCTTCATCTTTGCGATTGTAGCGATTGAGGATGTACTGAACCCATAGCTGCGGCCCATACAACAGCATCAAAATAGCAATAATCAGGATCAAGTAATGCATGAATTTACAACGTGGATAAATAGTCTCTCTGCATGTTATGCTTCAATCAACCAGGCTATAACTCATTTGTCAGTAATTTCTCAAAAAGTCCGTGCATTATTTGAGTCTGTGCAGGGCCGGGATCAGCCTTTCAGCGCCGCTGTGAATACATCATTGTACGCTCTGATAAAACATCCCTGTTTTATACAGCCCTGAAAAGCAGACTCCCAACCCTGCTTCCTGCACGGGGTTATTGAGAAAATACATTTGTCATCATTATTTCACTGATATGATAACGCCCTGAAGGAGGAGATATGAGAATAACAAAGATTTCAACGGCATTATGCATCTTTGCATTCAGCAGCGGTATCTCTCATGCTGCTGAATCCGACGAAGCCATGAAAGAGTATGACCAGGCCATCACTCTCAAACCTGATCTTGAGAATGGCAGAAAGGCTTTTGAGTCCTGCGCCGTTTGCCATGGCCCCGAAGGCTGGGGAAATGAAGAGGGAACCTATCCGCAGATTGCAGGACAACTGGCCAGCGTCACCATCAAGCAGCTGGCTGACATACGCGCCGGCAACCGCAGCAATCCGATGATGACCCCTTTTTCATCAATGCGGGCACTTGGCGGCCCCCAGGCTATGGCCGATGTTGCCGCCTATATCGCACAGCTGCCAATGACCCCCCACAATGGCATTGGCCCCGGGATGGACCTGGCTTCCGGGGAGAGACTTTACAAAGAGAACTGTGTCGATTGTCATGGAGAAAACGGCGAGGGTGATGTGAAAAAACATATCCCCCTGATCCAGGGACAGCATTTCAACTACCTGGAGCGCCAGTTCCGCTGGATCAGCGATGGCAAGCGCCGCAATGCTGACGAAGAGATGGTGAAACAGATCAGGAGTTTCTGGGGACACGACATCACTGACGTGATGGATTACACATCACGCCTGCAGCCGCCAAAAGAGAAGTTGGCGGAGGCCGGCTGGCAGAATCCGGATTTTCCAAACTATGTGCGAAATCCCACCTATGGATCATCTACAGGATGGGAGAACAGGGATACTTCTGACAGGAAAAACAGGTGGCGTCAGCAACGGAATTGACTCTCTTCGCGGTCGGTCGGGAAATGCTCCTGCGTTACCGACACTTCTGACCTCCATGGATGGAGGAAATGCAATAAGATTGTAGGAACAATCATTGCCGCCTTCCCTGGCGGTCGGATGACCGCTCCTACAAGGTATTCGCGGCGGATGCTTTACTGCTTCAACAGTTCGAGCAACTCTTCTGCATCATTTTTGCGTGCAATATCAAGCGCGCTCTCTCCATCATTACATTTGAGTCCAACATTCGCACCCTTTGCCACCAACAGGCCGGTCATGGATGACGACCTGTTATAGACTGCCTCCATCAGAGCAGTGATGCCGTCATTGTCCTGTGCATCGATATTGACGCCCAGCTCCAGCAGCAGTTCAACAACATCCTGCTTGTCACTCGCAGCAGCAATAATCAGGGAAGTGGCGCCCTCCCTGTCGTGGGATTCAAGATCCGCACCCGCTTTGGCGATCATTCTGACAACTCCGGCATGCCCTTTTTCTGCGGCGATCATCAATGCTGTCCTTCCACTCTTGTCAGACGCCTTGACATCAGCTCCCTTGAACAGCAACTGATCAACAACCTCGACAAGGTCATATTGAGCAGCCAGCATCAGGGAGTCCAGCCCTGCATTGTTGCGGTCGTGCAGATGTGCGCCCTTCTCCAGCAACATGGCGGTAACGCCTGAATGGCCATTTTCAGCTGCAAATGTCAGGGCAGTGCTGCCGTCTCTCGTCCGCTGGTTGACATCAGATCCACGATTCAGCAGGGCGACAATGGTCGCAAAGTGGCCGTTTTCAACCGCCATCATCAGGGCTGTTTTACCAAACAGGTTTGCTGCATCGACCTCGACCTTTTTTGTCTGCAGATATTGAAGCACAGCTTTGGTATCACCGGCACTGGCTGCCAGGCGAAATGCCTTCCCCATCTCTTCAGCATCTGCAGCCCTCCCGGCAACAGCTGAAACAGGAAAAGCCAGCAGCATCAAGGAAACTATGAGTAATAATCTGTTCATGTGATTATCTCTGTAACGCCCATTTATCCACTTTTTTCATCGCCGTCATCATCTTCATCATCATCAGGCTCATCCGGCTCTTCATGCGCTATTCCCTTGTGACAGTCGATACATGTCTTGCCTTCATCGGGGGCCCTTCCATGACGTTTTCTCGCAGAGCGATCCTGCTCGCTGAGATCCATGCTGTCCCAGCTATGGCAACTGCGGCATTCGCGGGAATCCGTTTTGCGCATTTTCTCCCACACCCGACTGGCCATCTCCCAGCGGTGCTGTTCATATTTTTCCGGAGTATCAAGGGTTCCCAGAATCTCATGCAGCACATCCTTGTAGGCCATCACCTTGGCAACCATCTTGGGGCCGAAAGCTTTCGGCACATGACAGTCTGAACAGGTAGCCCGCACTCCGGATTTATTTTTATAATGCAGCGTCTCCTTGTACTCTTCCAGATTGACCTTCATCGAGTGACAGGAGGTGCAGAACTCCATCTCATTTGTATAGGCCAGTCCTCCTTCGAACAACAACATAAAGAGCGCGCCGGCAATAAACACCGGTACGAGCAGGAGCAGAGATTTTTTACGAACCATATTTTCTACCTTTTTTCTGGAACTATGCTCTTCCGTAAACGGGATGAGTATCGCTACAGAACCTTGATCAATTCAATAACAAAAATCAGCGTTTCATCGGGACCAATCTTGCCAGCCCCCTGTTTTCCATAAGCCTGCCCGGAAGGGATGGTTACACGCCATTTATCACCCTCTTTCATCTTCAGCAATGCCATGCTGAAACCCGGGATCACTCTACTGACATCAAAAGTTGACGTCTTGCCTCTTTCGACAGAGCTATCAAATACCTCTCCCGACAGCAGGGTGCCATGATAATGCACTTCGACACGATCGCCCGGTGTCGGTGTTTTGCCGCTGCCGCTGTTGATCACTTCGTAGGTAACACCATTTTCCAGCTCTTTTACCACCTGCTTTTCTGCTGGCTGAGACTGGGTTTGTGCAACATTTTTCCCGGATTGTACACCTGCAGCATTGCTTCCAGCTACAACCGAAGTCGGGATAAGCAGCAATGATGCAAGAGCTACCGCATAAGAGATGCGCATATAGACCTCCAGATAAATATCAAAATTAACAGCCGGCAACACCCACACCACGGATGCCGCCGTGCTCTCTTGCAGCTAACAACACAGCACTCGGGAGAGCTCCGTTACCGGCTCCTCACTACATCATACTGACAAAACCTATGGTTACCAGCAACAACAATGTCAGCCCGACGAAGATCAGGAAAGCGCCCAGAATATTGGAGCCGGTTTGCATTCCCCTGGAAGGCTTTTTCACTAGATACTTTTCCAGTTCTCCACTCTCCTTCAGGCGCTCATACTCCAGCTTGTGCTCATGCTTGAACTCCTCGAGCGGCACTGCCCCGGTGAAGATAGTGGTACTCATCGGAAACTTGTCCGGACGGAAATGGGCATTGAAGAAGTGCACCGAGAAGAGGAATATGGTGGCCAGCAGCGCCTCTTCCGCGTGTATGATTGTCGCAATATTAAAGACCCATCCCGGTAGAATCATTGCCGTTTTTGTCGGGAAAAAGAGCATCATACCGCTCAAGCCGATAACGCCCGCACCCCAGAAGGGGGCCCAGTAGTCAAATTTCTGCCAGTAGGACCAGCGGTCAAAGCTGGGGCGTTCGCCCTTGCCAAAGAACCAGCGGAACATCGCCTTCACATCGCTCCAGTCCTGCCAGTTGGGGATCATCGATGTGGGGCCGAACCAGCGGAACGTCTTACGCTTGATGATAAATATATTGACGGCGGCGATGCCGAAGTGAGTCACAAACACCGTCAGCCAGATGGTCGCAGCCGTACGGTGAATGATGGCTTCAACCTGGGGACCGCCCAGCAGGCCGATGATGAACGGCGCCCAGTCGGTATGGGAGAACAGCAGAGTAGAACCGCTCAATACCAGCACCATGGTGCTCATTGCAAACAGCAGATGGATGATACGCCACACGACACTGAAACGGCGGAAATAGACCGGCCCTTCACCTGCCGGAGGCGGCATGTACCCCTTGCCCTCTTTACGGTCACGATACTCCCGGTAAAACCACAGAATGACGTGGGTCCAGAAGAAGAGGAACACGCTGATAATCAGCAGAGTCATAAATTTCGCGGTGATCCAGATACCGGGATAACGCTCGAAGTCATCGGCATTGCCATGCGCGTGAAAACCCAGGAATCCCTCGGGGGCATCCTCATGGCACTTCTGACAGGTCTCCAGGCGGTTATCGAGATGCACCGTGGAGGTTGGATCATCGACGCTCTTGAGCTCATGGCCGCCGTGGCAGTCGTAACATTTCGCGGTATGGGTGTAGCCCAGCCGGTTGACCTGGCCATGGTAGGAGGAGAGATAGGTTTTCAGCGACTCTTCATGACAGCTGCCGCAGTTCTTTGTGATGGTCAGCTTCATTGAATCCTTGTCCGGTGATTCAATGTTGTGGGTGGTATGGCAATCCGAACAGACTGCTGCATCGCTGTTGTTTTTCTCCATCACCTCCTTGCCGTGGATGGAGGTCATGTAGGCCTTTTTCTGATCCTCGTGACACTTGCCGCATACCTCGGGGTTCTTCAGACGGTGTTCGGCGCGCTGCTCGCTGCCCAGGGCGCCGACGTTGTGGGCATCGTGGCAGTCGTGGCAGGTGGCGTTGGTTTTGGACTGGTCAGCGAGATTGGGGCGTGCATGGATCGAGTGCATGTAGCTGTCGATCTGCTCCATCACCACCTTGAGGCGTTCGTGCTCGGGATCGTCGCTATCCTTCTGCTCCTCCCACTTCTCCTGGTGGCACTGTACGCAACCAACAGTAACAGGGAGCTTTTCATCGTGCTCCCCTTTTACCAGGGAGACATTGGTGTGACAGCCGACACAGTTCTGTTCGCCATGGACGCTGTCGCCGAATTTGTCCGGGTCGACGTAGATGAACTTGGTGGTGCCGTCATCATATTCCCACACCATCTCATCTTCATCATCATCGGCATGGCACTTATTGCATTTTTTGTTCGGGATGAGTTTCTTGACGGCCTCTTTGCCTGTCGCTTTGGCTGCCGCCATTGATGTTTCATCAGCTTTGGCATACAGGTTTCCACCGTAAAGCCCCAGCACGACCGTGAACAGCACAGCCAATCCTGCAACTACTCCTCTCTTCATCTCTCTATACCTTTGATGGCTTAATCGGCGCAACAGGCCGTGAATCCCAGTTTGATATATTTCAATTTTTCTTCAGGCATTTTTATCCACAAAAGAAGTGAGGTCAAGTCTTTCATGAAGCAAATTGCTGGGTTACGGCAATACAAGGATGTGTCGCTCCGGAAATTTCACACCCTCTTGAGTTACATCATGGTCATACGAGATCTTATTACCGATGATAGATTTTTGATTTATTTGTATACGGAAAGAAGAAGCCATGACAACTCCTGATTGCAGCACCATTCCCCAGGTCGCACTTGATTTCATGAATATTGTCCACTGTGAAGAGCTGACACTGGTTCAATCGATAAGCGGGTTAATCGACGCCGAATCCCCTGACAACAACAAGATCAGTGAACTGCTGGATCAATGGGTCACACATACAGAACAGCATTTCGAGCGTGAAAACAGGTATATGCAGGAGTACAAATTTCCGGCTTACCCGGTGCACTCCAATGAGCATGATGCAGCGCTGGAACAGATACGCCAGGTGCAGCAGCAGTGGAATAACAAGCAGGATCTTGTATCACTGAAGCACTACGTACAGAGTGAATGGCCAGCCTGGTTCAAAAACCACATCTCAACGATGGATTTTATAACAGCGCAGTTTTTGAGCCAGTTCGATTTTGAGGTGGAGTTGTAAAAACCTTTAACCACGAAAGGCACGAAAAATACGAAAAGTAAGAGCCTCTTGCAAAACTCCGTCATTCCGGCATGCTTTTAGCCGGAATCCATGGAGTTTGATTTGTAAGTGGTTGATTTACTGGATTCCGGCCTTCGCCGGAATGACGAGTTACAGAGTTTTGCAAGAGGCTCGTAAGTTTGTTGGCTTTCGTGACTTTCGTGTTTTTCGTGGTAAAAAAGAGATCCATAAAGCTGGCAACCCCCTCAACTCCCCACCAGCTTGTCAAAAATACGAAAACCGGCGATATAGGTTCCCGCTGCGGACCCCATGGTGCTGAAGAGAAAAACCAGCAGGATGCGTGACACCCGGTTTTTCCACCAGCCGCTCCAGTGAGTCACATCATGGCGCAGCTGCTCAAAGTCACCCACCTGAGGTTTGCGCAGCAGAGTCTCCGCTGCAGCAGTTACCATTCCTGCGCCAACAGTTGGATTCAGAGAGGTGATCGGGGCGGCAACAAATGCTGTCAACACCGTCAGGATATGTCCACCAGCAATCAAGGCTCCGAGCGCCGACAGGGTCCCGTTGATCAATACCCACTCGGCGACCAGATTCCATCCCAGCTCCGGACTGCGCATAAATCCGGCTGTAAATCCGCCCAGAATCACCACCACAATCAGCCATGGCAGAAACTTGAGCCAGGATTTTTTCTGCGGCAGCTGCTCCAGAGTCGCGAATAGCTGCTGCGGATCAGCAACTCCTTTTTTGAGTGTCTCCAGAATCCCTTTTTGATGCCCGGCGCCAACCACCGCAAGAATATTTTTGTAGGAGTGCTGTTGCTCCTCCTGGATGAGCCGGGCCGCCATATAGCGATCCCGCTCCGCAATCAATGGATCAAACAGATCCTTGCGCTCGGCTGCAAATTCAGAGAAGGTCGTCTCCAGCATGTCCCCCTCCTTGAGCCTTTCAACATCCTCTTCTGTCACCTCTTCGCGAGAGAGGACGGAAGCCAGAAGCCCGCCAAAAAGGCCAAAGCGTTTCCACCAGCTGACATTATTCATCACCCGGCGCAGCGTTATGCCGATTTCACGATCAATCAGCAGCACTGGTAAATCATGCTTTTCAGCAATACTGATCGCTTCCCTCTGCTCTGCTCCCGGCTCGATGCCAAACTGTTCGGCAAGTCTTTGCTGATAGGCACTCAGAGCAAGTTGCGCCGTCACCATTGCCGCCTTGCCGCTCTTGATCACCTGAAACAGATCCATACGCGCCATGGCGTCGGGATCGACCAGCGACTGGTAGCGACTGTTGCACAGCTCCACTGCAACGGCGTCATATTCACCGCTCTCCAGCATCTCCCGAACCTCGTCAGCACTGGCGCGGGAGACATGTGCTGTCCCCAACACATACACCTCGCCATCCCCGAGTTTGACATGTGAATCGATGGATGGAATTTGAATCTCTGTCATCACTAAGCCTTTGAATGAATCGATGGAATAGGGGTTCGGGGAAAGGGAGTGCTGATTGAAGCGCAACGCGATTCAATCAGCGCATCCTTAATCTGTTATGCTTGCAAACGCGACGAATTTTGACACATTACAGACTATGTTACGCTGGAAACTGCATTTTATTTTTATTCTGGGCTTTTTTCTTGTTTTCACCAGTGGCTGTCAAAGCATGAGTGAACGCAGACGCGATGAATCCCTGGCATCGACCCTGAAGCTCTATGGCAAGGTTCTGCGCTGGCAAGGCCCGCATGAACAGGGCGCCATGCTGGTCAACCCGGAACAGACGCCAAAATACAGAGGAATCACTGTCACTTCATATGCAGTGATCTCCAACCCGGTCAAATCCGGGGAGAACGCGGCGCATCAAACGGCTGCGATCGAGTATGTTTATCATGACAGCCAGGTGATAAAACGAGTCATCGACCAGCAAATCTGGGAATATGACACTGAAGAGGAGAGATGGTTAAGGGCAAACCATCCACCAGGAATGCCAAGGTAACCCCCCCTCTTTCAACATTGCACAGATTGATTGACATAAATCAACTAAGCGTGATCTCAACTTGACCTGACAACACACTTATAAGACAATTCACCGGTTATTTGTGGGAATTCCAGAATATTCTGATTTACCAAAACACCAATCACTCTGTCGATGCTTCAGCTTCGCCAGTCAATTATGTGATTTAACTTGTGGGAGACAACACTATGAGCGAAGAGGTCGATCTAAAAAAACGCCGCTTTCTGACTCTCTCGACAGCCGTCATTGGCGCTGTTGGAGCAGGAGCCGTCGCCGTCCCTTTTGTGATGTCATGGCAGCCAAGTGCAAGAGCCAAAGCGGCCGGCGCACCCGTTGAAGCCGACATCAGCAAACTTGAAGAGGGACAACTGATGCGTATCAAATGGCGCGGCAAACCTGTTTGGGTGGTAAACAGAACCAAGCAGAACCTTGAAGATCTGCCCAAGCTTGACGGCATACTTGCCGATCCTGCTTCGGATGTTGAACAACAACCAGCCTACTGCAAAAACCCGACACGCTCGATCAAACCCGAGTATCTGGTTGCCATCGGCATCTGCACCCATCTCGGCTGCTCTCCATCATATCGTCCTGATGTAGCACCGGCCGATCTTGGCGCTGACTGGCTTGGAGGCTTCTTCTGCCCCTGCCACGGTTCCAAATTTGACCTTGCAGGCCGTGTCTATGCGGGCGTTCCTGCTCCGACAAATCTTGTGATCCCGCCGCACAGCTTTCTATCTGACAAGGTTGTTCTCATTGGTGTTGACGGAGGTGCCTCATGAGCGCATTACAAAACATGGTCGGCTGGATCGACGATCGATTCCCCATGACCAAGGTGTGGAACGAGCATCTGGCTCAATACTACGCGCCGAAAAACTTTAACTTCTGGTATTTCATGGGTTCACTGGCGATGATGGTGCTGGTGATCCAGATTTTGACCGGCTTGTGGCTGGCGATGATGTACAAACCGGATGCGAACCTCGCATTTGCATCGGTTGAATACATCATGCGCGATGTCAACTGGGGCTGGCTGATCCGCTACATGCATTCGACCGGCGCCTCGATGTTTTTTCTGGTCATCTATCTGCACATGTTCCGCGGCCTGATGTACGGCTCCTATCGCAAACCGCGCGAGTTGCTATGGATCATCGGCATGATCATCTATGTCGCCATGATGGCAACCGCATTCATGGGCTATCTGCTTCCATGGGGGCAGATGTCACTGTGGGGGGCAGCGGTCATCGTCAACCTGTTCCAGGCGATCCCGGTTGTCGGAGAGGATCTGGCGGTATGGATTCGCGGCGACTACGTCATCTCCGACGTTACCCTGAACCGATTCTTTGCACTTCACTTCCTGCTGCCATTCGTGCTTGCTGCACTGGTGTTCGTGCACATCGTGGCGCTGCACAAGGTTGGCTCCAACAACCCCGATGGCATCGAGATCAAGAAAGGTCCCAAAGGCAACAGGTGGAGCAAAACCGCTCCTGCCGACGGCATTCCTTTTCATCCCTACTACTCGGTGAAGGATATTGCCGGCGTCATCGTGTTCCTGATGTTTTTTGCCGGCATCGTCTTTTTTGCACCGGAGGGCGGCGGCTACTTCCTCGAAGCGCCGAACTTCGAACCTGCAAATCCATTGAAAACGCCCGAGCATATTGCCCCGGTTTGGTATTTCACCCCCTACTACGCCATCTTGCGCGCCGTGCCGAGTTTTGCAGGCACACAGGTGTGGGGCGTTCTCGCCATGGGCGCAGCCATCGTGGTGCTGTTCCTGCTGCCGTGGCTGGATCGCAGTCCTGTCAAGTCCATCCGCTACAAGGGTGGACTCTACAAGGGCTTCCTCGCCATGTTCGTGATTGTATTTGTCGTCCTTGGATGGCTCGGCACGCAGCCTGTTACAGATCTGTACACACTGCTTGCACAAATTGCGACGACACTCTACTTCGCATTCTTCTTCCTCATGCCGTGGTACAGCAAAGCTGACAAAACCAAGCCGGTTCCTGAGAGGGTGACAAAATGAAAAAGCTATTGATTGCAATTGTTATGCTGGCATCCTCTCCCGCATTTGCAAGCGGGGGGAATATCCACCTTGATCATGCTGATGTGGATATCAGCGATCAGGCGTCACTGCAACGGGGCGCCAAATACTTCGTCAACTACTGCCTCAACTGCCACTCGATGAAATATGAACGCTGGCAACGCATGTTGGAGTTCGATATTCCTGAAGATCTGCTCAAACAGAATCTGATGCCATCGAATGCCAAGCCCGGTGATCTGATGACCACAGCCATGAACCCCGATGACGCGGCCAACTGGTTCGGTGCTCCACCACCCGACCTCACCCTGGAAGCACGTCTACGCGGCGATGACTGGATCTACACCTATCTGCGCAGTTTCTACATCGACGAGAGCCGTCCATTCGGCGTCAACAACATCATTTTCGACAAGGTCGGCATGCCGCATGTGCTGTGGGAGCTTCAGGGTATGCAAAAAGCGATCTTCGAGGAGCATAAAGACGACTCCGGCCATGAAAGCCACGTCTTCAAGGGCTTCGAAATGGTCAAGCCAGGCAAGATGTCAACCGAAGAGTATGATCAGATGGCGCTGGACCTGACAAATTTTTTCTCCTACATGGGTGATCCCAGCAAGCTGAAACGCCACTCTCTTGGTATCAAGGTGCTGCTGTTTCTGCTGGTATTCTTCATCTTCGCCTATCTGCTGAAGAAGGAGTACTGGAAAGACGTCCATTAATAAAAGCGCAGCAATCTAAATTCCACCAGACAGAAGGCGCGCATGTTATAATGTGCGCCTTTTTTACTTGCGCTACTTCCGCGCGTCGAGGATTACATCAGCATGCCAAGCATGATCAACAAGCGAACCGTCATGACCCTGTTCTCTGACCCGGAGTGCATCTACAGCCATCGTGTGCGCATTGTGCTTGCTGAGAAAAATATCACTGTTGATATTCTCGATGCCGATCCTCTCGATCTGCCTGAAGATGTCACCGATGTAAATCCCTACAGAACACTGCCCACCCTGATAGATCGTGATCTGTCACTCTATGATTCACGCATTATCATGGAGTATCTGGATGAACGCTATCCTCACCCTCCCCTGTTGCCGATCGACCCCGTCTCACGCGCCATGACGCGCATCTACCTGCACCGTGTCGAAAAAGACTGGTATACGCTGGTCGACATTATCATTAAAGGCGGAAAACCGGCAACCAGGGCGCGCAAGGAGCTCAAAGAGTCTCTGCTGGAGGCCGGACCGGTTCTGGCAGCCAAGCCCTGGTTCATGAGTGATGACTTTACGATCGTCGATGCCACCATTGCGCCACTCTTATGGCGGCTTCCGGCTCTTGGTATTGAACTCAAGGGCGTCGGATCGGGGCAGGTGCTTGGTTATGCAAAACGCCTGTATGAACGCCCCTGTTTTGGCAAAAGCCTGACTGAAGAAGAGAAAGAACTGCGTAAGTGACTTCTACACGCCCCTACCTGATCCGTGCATTCTACGAGTGGATTGTCGACAACGATTTCACTCCGCACATGATAGTGAATGCCGAACAGGAGCATGTCACTGTTCCACATCAGCACGTCGAGAATGGAAAAATTGTACTGAATATCAGTCCATCCGCTGTCAAGGCGCTTGATCTTGGCAACGACTGGATCAGCTTCAATGCCCGCTTTGGCGGAGCATCGCTGGATATCGGCCTGCCGCCGGATGCAGTATTGGGGATCTATGCCCGTGAAAATGGCCAGGGAATGCTGTTCCAGGAAGAGCAGCCGGAGAGTGATCCACCGCAAACGTCCGCTCCGAACACCAGCTCAAAAAACAGTTCACGGCCTCAATTAAAAGTCATCAAATAGATATTCATACGTCGCCTCCAAACAACCTGGATAATTTTATATTCATTCTTCAATAAGAGAAAAGTATGCAGGATATCGAACACAAGGCATCGCAGATCCGCCTGGTCATCTTTGATGTCGACGGCGTATTGACAGACGGCAGTCTCTTCATCGGTGACGATGGCCAGGAGTACAAAGCGTTCAACTCCAAAGACGGCCTGGGAATGTCACTCTTACAACAAAGCGGCGTACAAATCGCCATCATCACCGCGCGTAGCTCCGAAGTCGTCAAAATCCGCATGCAAACCCTGGGAGTCAAGTTC
>Ga0190293_1000479_pt1 | contig 14297 bp, 10 predicted proteins | sample 48693001_MG_FD_161671 | JGI IMG/M metagenome (GOLD analysis project Ga0190293, IMG submission 161671) | Hydrothermal vent microbial mat bacterial communities from Southern Trench, Guaymas Basin, Mexico - 4869-30-0-1_MG | ecosystem: Environmental > Aquatic > Marine > Hydrothermal vents >... | reverse complement strand
TGGCAGTTCTTCTTTTAATTGGCTGAATTTTTCAGCAGCAGTAATACTTTCGTTTTGCGAAAACGAAATGGAGACAGTGCTAAAAATAAAAATTAATAATAATGAGCTAGCCCTATTCATATTGACCTCATTTGATTAAAAATTAATGTAAAATATATTAAATAATATAATATACTGTGTGACAATAAATTGTCATAGTAACTAATATGTTATGTTTAATAATTTCTATTTATCTATAAATGAAATGGTTTAGAATAGGACTGGTGTTTATTGTTTCAATTTTCATGTTTTCATGTTGGGGTTTCTACATTCCAAATGAAGAAGAAATAGAATTTGAGGCGATATGTAATATGTGTCCTGATATAGGTACACCCGGCACAGAATTCACTTTTAATATTGATGCAATAAAGATAAAAAGAGACTCAATAATAGATCTTGCAAGATATCAATTCAGATGGGATTTTAATAATGATGGAAAGTTTGACACCGAATGGTCAGACAATATCGAAAAACACCACACTTTTGATGAGGAAGGCGATCATCAAATAATTATAGAAGTGAAAACCCAAGGTCTGGACATATTTAGGGATACATGCAGAACGTTGGTTCAACCATTAATGAAAATATATGACAATATATCTGGAAATGATGTCGGAAGCTTAGACTGGTCGGGCGACGGAAGTAATCGAATAGCATTCGACGGCCCGTCGAATATTACAGAAAGTGCAATATGGACAATAAAATATCCAAACAGCAATCCTACACAAATTACATCGAAAAATGCATCATTTCCGGAATGGTCATCTGACGGTAAATACATTCTTTTCCGCAAAGGTCAGGAATTTTGGATTGTAAATTTAGAAACGAGCGAAGAACGGTCACTAATTGTGTGGGGAGGTATTATTTCTTTTGTGCCTAGCTGGTCTCACAACATTAGAAATTTAGCATATACCATAAAAAATTCAATTGAAATATATAGTATAAACTCAGGAAAGATTTCAAGGATCCACACGGATATTACATATAATTTAATTAGCTGGTCTCCGGACGACCAAATATTGGCTGTTGCGTCTCGCAATAACGAGTTATCAACAATAGATTTTTTCGACGTAGAGGAAGGCAAATTATCTTTAAGTATTCCACTAGGATTTAATTATACTGGAGCGAAGCTTGATTGGTCGTTAGACAATAAATGGCTATCAATAGGATTCGCTAATAGCAGTAGAACCTTATATATATTTAATCGCAAATCAGGCGAATTTAAACATATCTATATAAATGGTTTAGAAAACGTATGGTATGCCGGTTGGTCTTATGATAGTAAGATGTTAGTTTTTGATGGAAATGCTCCAGGTGAAAACACTTCGATATGGGCAATAGAAGTACCGGAATACTTTTAACACATAGTCTTTAAATAAAATATATAACGTATGTAATTTCTATACTCAAATTCAAATAACACCTAATAGAAATCAATAAAATCAAATGCGAATAGGAATAAGAAGAGAAGATAAAAATGAATGGGAAGCACGGGTTCCATTAATTCCAGCTGATGTAAAAAAAATAGTAAATAGTGGGATAGAAGTAATTTTACAGCCATCCTCCATTCGAATATTTTCTGATAAAGAATATATTGATGTTGGAGCAACAATATCAGAGGATTTATCAACGTGCTCCGCAATACTTGCCGTTAAAGAAATTCCTATTAAATTTATTGAAAAAGGTAAAACATATGTTTTCTTTTCACATACAATTAAGGGACAAGATTACAATATGCCATTGTTACAAAAAATGATCGATGAGAAAACACAGCTTATAGATTATGAACGCATTGTTAATGAAAAAGGACAACGGCTGATTTTCTTTGGTCGGCACGCCGGACTTGCTGGAATGATTGATTCGCTTTGGGCGCTTGGTAAGCGATTTGAGTCGGAAGGAATACAAAATCCATTTAGTGAAATAAAAAAGACATTTGAATATCGAGGGCTTGAGAATGCCCGAAAGCAAATTGGTAAAATTGCGGATGAAATCGTTAAAAACGGAATTCCTCTAGAAATGCGTCCATTGGTTTGTGGATTTAGTGGTTACGGGAACGTATCTCAAGGCGCACAGGAAATATTTGACATTCTTCCACACGAAGAAATAACGCCACAGGATTTAATATCAAATAAAAATTTATTTGAAGATTCAAAACATATTTTATATAAAGTAGTTTTCAAAGAAAGCGATATGGTTAAACCGAAAAACCCTAATGAAAAATTTGAATTGCAGGATTATTACGACAATCCCGCTAAATATAAATCAAAATTTGAAAACTACTTGCCACACCTTTCAATGTTAATGAATTGTATTTATTGGGACACTCCATATCCAAGACTAATTACGTTAGATTATTTAAAAAGAGCTTGGAATGAATCTGTAAATCAAAAGCTAAAAATAATCGGTGATATTAGTTGTGATATCGATGGTGCAATTCAATGTACGGTGAAATCAACCGAACCAGGTACTCCGGTTTATGTTTATAATCCAATTGATTTTTCCGTAAACGACGGTGTTGACGGCAATGGTCCAGTTATTATGGCGGTAGATAATCTACCATGTGAATTAGCAGAAGAAGCATCAAAGTCATTTAGTAAGGTCTTGGTTGATTTTATATCGCAGCTTGTAAATGCTGACTATCGTGTAGATTTTCAAGATTTAAAATTGCCGGAAGAATTACGCAGGGGAATGATTTTATATAGAGGTAATCTTACACCAGAATACAAGTATTTAGAAAAATATTTATAAAAACATAAAAGGAAAAAGATGAAAACAGTATTAGTGCTTGGAGCAGGACTTGTAACGCGACCATTGGTAGATTATTTATTAAAACATAATATTCGTGTACGGGTTGCCAGTCGAACCGTATCAAAAGCAGAACAATTGATTGGTGACCATCCAAACGGAGAAGCAATTGAGTGGACGGTGGACAAGCAGTCCCAATTAAAGAAAATGATTGTAGATGCCGATTTAGTTGTGAGCTTACTGCCCGCTAATTATCATGCAGAAATTGCAAAGCTATGCATTGAGCTTGATACAGACATGGCAACAACATCATACGTAAGCCCCGAAATGAAAGCATTAGATAAACCAGCAAAAGAAAAGGGAATTGTTATTTTGAACGAATGTGGAGTTGATCCCGGAATTGACCATATGTCTGCCATGAGAATTGTTCACGACGTTCAAAATAAAGGTGGAAAAATAACAAGTTTTATGTCATATTGTGGAGGGTTGCCGGCCCCTGAAGCAAATACAAATCCGTATGGCTATAAATTTTCATGGAGTCCAAAAGGCGTTCTGCTTGCCGGCAAGAACAATGCTAAATATAGAAAGAATGGCAAAGATATTAACATAGAAGGTAAAGACCTGTTTGCAAATCATTGGGAAGTTGACGTGCCATCATTTGGGAAGCTTGAGGGCTATCCCAATCGCAATTCATTAGATTATATTGAAACATATGGATTTGAAGGTATTGACACAATGTTTCGCGGAACGCTACGCAACGCGGGATGGTGCGAAACCTTGAAAGCCATTGTGGATTTAAACTATGTAGAAACCAACGAACAAGATTGGTCGGGAAAAACATATACAGATATGGGTTGGAAAATTATCGGACAACAACCCGATGGAGATCTCCGCAAGGCAATGGCGGACAAGCTCGGCATTCAGCAAGACTCCTTTATTTTGGATAATTTTGAGTGGCTTGGGCTTTTTTCACAAGAAAACATACCAATTGACAAGGGTGGAGTGATCGATGTTTTAACAGCAACAATGTTGGATAAAATGTCATATGAAGACGGCGAAAGGGACATGCTTGTTCTTTACCATAATTTTATTGCAGAGTATAAAAATGGTAATAAAGAAAAAATTACTTCCACAATGATTGATTATGGTATACCGAATGGCGACAGTTCAATGTCCCGCACCGTGAGTTTGCCGGTTGCAATTGGTGTGCGAATGATAATTGAGGGCGAGTTTTCTAAACCGGGTGTTTGGGTTCCTGTAATACCGGAGCTATATAATCCAATTTTGGATGAATTAGAAACGCTCGGAATCAAGTGTGAGGAACATTCAACAAAGATTTAAATTAAGACCTTTAAATCGCCTTGCGAAGGTTGTGAACCTTCGCAAAGTTTAATAATGATAAAAGGAGAAAAGTGTGAAATATAAACAAATTAAAATTTTTACCGTTGTTGCCATCGCTTTAGCGCAAATAGCGATGGGACAAATCACCTATGAAACCAAAGTAACCAGTTACGGTTTTATGGGAATGGGGGCTTTTGAATCAACATCCCAAACCTACATACAGGGCGATGCACAGCGGACGGACGCTAAACTCAAATTCACCGGCGCATTTATGAAAATGCTCAGCCCAAAAGGCATAACAACTAACATAATTCGTCTTGATAAAGAATTGGTTTGGGATTTTACCGACCGAAAAAAGAAATATACCGAGCAGACCTTTGATGAAATACGCGAAGCGTTTAAACAATTAGAAGAAGGTGAGTACGCGTCGGGAATGCCTACCGGCACATCCAACGATGACTATGAAGATTACGAGGCAGAATATGAATGGTCCAAGCCTATTGTAAAAGTTAAAAATCTTGGTGAAAAGAAAAATATTAACGGATTCAGTTGCCAGCATTATTTAGCATCGGTTACAACCGTTGGGACACATATAGAAACCGGTATTAAAGATACTATGCTATTTATATCAGACATTTGGAATGCTAAAGGTGTTACAAAAAAGATGGATTTAGTAAATGATTTTAATAAAAGATATATGAAAGCAATGGGATTTGATATCCCGGAAAATCAAGGTCTTGCTATGATAGTAGGAATGTATAAGGATCAAATGCAAATACTCGGCGATGAAATTGGCAAATTAAAAGGATATCCCATTGTAAATGATATGAAGTTGACAATGACCCAAAACTTATCATCGGTGGAACAGGAGGAAGTTGAAGAGGAGGAGCCTGAAGAGGAAAGTTTGTCTATGCGGGATATCCAGAGAAACTTTGGAGGATTGTTAGGAAAGAAAGTAGCTAAAGATATTTTTGATAAAAAAGCTGATAAAAAAACAGAGAAACCAGAAAAAACCTCTGTAGCTGAACTATTTCACATGAAATCCGAAGTATTAAGTATTTCCGATGACGGTATTGGTGCAGAAAAATTTGAAGTTAAAAAAGGATATAAACTGAAAAAATAATTTCAGAAATATTTAACTACAATATCCACTATTTTTTGCACACGTTTAGTATATGGCGGATACATCAATTTTAACGGACTAAAGCGGTTGTGTTTCACGACCGCTTTTTCATTTGAAAATGTTTTAAATCCATAAAAACCATGTGAACGACCCATTCCACTGGCATTAACACCGCCAAAGGGTAGATTTGTTTGTGAAAAATGAATTACGGTGTCATTAATACAAACCCCACCGGACGAAGTGTCTGTTAAAACACGATCAATATTTTGCTGATTTTTACTGAAAACATACAATGCTAACGGCTTGGGTTTGCTTCTAACAAGGTTAATTGCATCATCAATTTTGGTATATGTCAGAATTGGCAATATTGGTCCAAAGATTTCTTCCTCCATGATAGAAGAGTCCGGCGTTATGTTTGTTAAAATAGTGGGAGGAATATATTTTTCTGCTTCATTGAGTTCACCGCCAATTTCTATTTGGCCCCCTGATTGAACTGTTTCATCTAATACCGCCGATAGACGTTGAAAATGTTGGTTGTTGATTATCCGCGCATAGTCGGGGCAGGTTTGCCAATCTGAATTCTCAGCACCATAGAATTTTTTTATAAAGCGTTTCAATTGGTTAATTAATTCCGATAAAACTGATTCATCTACCAATAGATAGTCTGGCGCTATGCAGGTTTGACCGCAATTCATTAATTTGCTCCAAGCAATTTTCTGAGCTGTATCAGATAAGTTGGCAGTTTCATCAATAATAACCGGTGATTTTCCGCCCAACTCAAGTGTTACTGAAGACAGATTTTTAGACGCTGCTTCCATCACCTTTTTGCCGATCGCAGTACTGCCCGTGAAAAAGATATGATCAAACGGTTTTTTTAATAATTTAATTGACACTCCTTTTTTGCTCTCAATAACAGCAATTTCATTTTCAGGAAATAATTTTTCAACCATGGTTGCTATCAAATTAGATGTATGTGCAGCAAATTTGGATGGTTTTAAAATAGCACAGTTCCCGGCAGCAATCGCCGATATAAGTGGCGTGACAATTAAATTGAAAGGATAATTCCATGGCGCTATTATTAGCGCGATACCGCGCGGTTCGTATTGAATCCACGAACGAGTTGTGATTAGTGCCATTGTGCGCTTAACGCGTTGGGGTTTTACCCATTTTTTGAGATGCTTGACTGTGTGGCGAAGTTCTGATAACACGGTAAAAATTTCGGTTAAGTCAACATCAACAGCCGGTTTACGAAAATCTTTGTAAATGGCATCGCGAATTGCCTGTTTATTTTCTATAATCCAATTTTCTAATTTCTTAAGTTTTGCAATTCGTTCTTTTGCGGATGTTTTGCTAACATTCCACCGATTATTAACCTGGGCCTCAAAGACGGAATCAATATCAGCTTTATTATAGAATATATCTTGTTGGTTTTGTGTTTCTTTGTTCATTGATAAAAAACCCTATTTTTTATACAAATTATTAATCCAGGCTGTATCTTTTTCTGTCAAGATTTCACCAAGTTCCGCCGTAGCTTTTACCTGTTTCACATTTCTTTGACCTAAAAGAACACATCCGGTTGGTGAGTCGGTTAATAATGCACCAAGCAATCCATACAATACTGGCTGAGGATGATCAGCAAACTTTTCTTCGAGTTTTACTTTGTTTGCTTGCAGTTTTTTAAGTAATTCAACATCTTGAAAATCAGATACATTTAAACGGAAATCGCCCTCTTTGAAAATAGGCGGTTTTGAATATTTGCCGGTTAAAAGCCCATTTTTAATAGGAGAAAAAAATGCGATACCTGCATTATTTTTCTCAACCCAATCCTTTAATCCGCTTGATTGATATGGATCGTCCATTACATTTCTGTACGGTTGTATAACATCAGGATTTACGCGGTCTATATATTTCATAATTTTGACAGAATCATAATCCGATAAGCCAATAAAACGAATTTTTCCCTCGTCTCGAAATTTATGAAACAACGCCAGTGTATCTTCAAAAATAGTAACAGAATCAAAATTACAATGATGCAAATAGTATAAATCGATTACGTCGGTTTGTAAATTTGTTAATGATAAGTCAATGTGTTCTTGGATCATTTTTGGATTATAATATTGGTTAAATTCGCCCATATCCCAACCGACTTTTGTTGCCAGAAAAATATCCTGGCGCGGTACCGCGCCCCAAATATTTCCAATAATTTTTTCTGATCGACCGTTTCCGTAAACATCGGCGGTGTCCCAATGGTTAATTCCGGATTTCCACGTCTGTATCAAAGCAGCGCGCGAATCAACATCAGACTGATCTGCCCAGCCAACCGACTGACCGCTTGAAACATTACCGCCACCATAGGACCACGTTCCTAAACTAATTGCGGAAACCTTGACATTCGTTCTTCCAAATGTTATTTGTTTCATAAATCCTCAACTTTATTACTCAGAAAATAAGACCATATATGTGTAAACTCACGGGTAAATATTTATAATTTTTTATGATGAAAACCATAGACATCGGGCACCGCAATTTATTTTTAGATGAAGCAATTGTCCTGCTCGAATCCGAAGTAAGTAATGCAATGTTCAGCGGAAACATACAAGCCGTGAAAATTATTCATGGGCATGGTTCCGGCGCGCTTCGTAGAGCTGTGCGCGATTGGTGCAGTGACCAACATGGTCGCTTTAGGGCGATCATAACCGGCGAAGATTACGACATGTTCCATCCCGAGAGTGCAGCAATGCGCTCTGAATGTGGTTTGCCATACGACCCTGATTTCGGGAAACGAAACCGTGCAATAACCTATATTTGGTTTTTATAAAATTTATATAATTAGGAGTATAAATTGACAATTGAAAAATCATACCGTACAGTAATTGAACCGTTTACCATTAAATCGGTGGAAACGTTGAGACTAACTACGCGCGAAGAACGCGAAAAATATTTAAAAGAAGCACATTACAACCTGTTCAAGATCAAATCGCAGCACGTATTGATTGATCTTTTAACCGATAGTGGCACAGGCGCCATGAGCACCGAACAATGGGCGGCACTTATGCGCGGCGATGAATCTTACGCAGGAAGTCCGAGCTTCCAGCGTTTTGAAAAATCCGTTAAAGATATATTTGGTTTTAAGTATGTTATCCCTACGCATCAAGGTAGAGCCGCTGAACGAATACTGTTTTCTACTATGTGCAAAAAGGGTGATATTGTACCAAACAATACACATTTTGATACTACGCGAGCTAATATCGAGTATCGCGGGGCGATTGCGGAAGATTTGGTAATTCCCGAAGGAAAAGACCCAAAAAAAATTCACCCATTTAAAGGAAATATGGATGTAAGGAAACTTCAACAATTAATTGAAAAAGTTGGTGCAAAGAAAATTCCACTGTGTATGTTAACGATAACCAATAATTCAGGTGGTGGACAGCCGGTTTCAATGGAAAATGTTAAAGAAGTTAAAAAAGTATTGGAGCCCTATGGAATCCCACTTTATTTCGATGCTGCGCGTTTTGCCGAAAATGCTTATTTTATTAAATTGCGCGAAGGGGTATACCAAGATACACCAATAAAAGAAATTGTCCGCGAAATGATGAGCTATGCCGACGGCTGTACAATGAGCGCAAAAAAAGACGGTCTCGCTAATATTGGCGGATTCATTTGTACAAATAACGATGTTCTGGCACAAGAAGAGAAAAATTTATTGATATTAACGGAAGGATTTCCAACTTACGGTGGCTTGGCAGGGCGAGATTTGGAAGCAATTGCTGTCGGTTTGCAAGAGGTTTTGGAGGAAGATTATTTGCGATATCGTCTTGCTGAGGCAAAATATTTAGGTGAAAGATTGCTAGAAATTGGCTATCCCATTGTTCAACCGCCCGGAGGTCATGCTATTTATATTGATGCAAAAACATTACTTCCGCATATTCCACAAAGTCAATATCCGGGGCAGGCACTTTCAGCGGAATTGTATATTGCGGGCGGAATCAGAACGGTGGAAATTGGTTCAGTAATGTTCGGCAAGATTGATCCAAAAACAGGAAAAGAAACACCGGCTGAGATGGAATTGGTGCGTCTTGCCTTGCCCCGACGTACACACACCCAAAGTCATATTGACTATGTTTTAGAAGTCGCTAAGGATGTTTATAAACATCGTGAAAACATTAAAGGAATGAAAATTACTGAACAGCCAAAATTCTTAAGACATTTTACTGCAAAGTTTGAAATTATTTAGCCACGAATTAATGTGGATTTAGCAGATTTTAAAACAAAACATTTGCCACGAATGCACGAATGAATACTGAATTATGCAATAGTGCATAATTCAAAGTTGCATAATATGTTTCAAGAAACATATTAAATTGTAAGGATGAAAAGCACAAAAAATATAATTATTGACCGTGTAGAAACCTTCCATCGGAATAAGGATACATTAAAAAAGACTTACAACGAAGAAATGCTCCGGGTGGAATTTGTAAACCCCTTTTTTGAAGCACTTGGCTGGGACGTTACCAACAAAGCCGGAAATGCGGAAGCCTACAAAGACGTAATTCATGAAGACGCTATTAAAATAGGTTCGGCAACTAAAGCGCCAGATTATGCCTTTAGGGTTGGCGGTATAAAAAAATTCTTTGTGGAAGCTAAAAAACCAGCCGTCAATATTAAAGATGATATTTATCCGGCCTTTCAATTAAGACGTTATGCTTGGTCGGCAAAATTACCGCTTAGTATATTAACGGATTTTGAAGAATTTGCTGTATATGACTGTCGCATTAGACCTTTTAAAACCGATAAAGCGTCGGTAGGGCGGATAATGTATTACACCTTTGAAGATTATATCGAGAAATGGGATGAAATATCTGGTATCTTTTCAAAAGAGGCAATTTACAAGGGTTCGTTCGATAAATATGTTGAATCAAGTAAAAAGAAGCGCGGTACAGCAGAAGTAGATGATGTATTTCTAAAAGAAATTGAAACGTGGCGCGACGTTCTGGCAAGAAACATTGCCTTGCGGAATGCTGACTTGACACAACGGGAGTTAAATTTTGCAGTAGCTCGCACAATTGATAGAATTATCTTTTTACGCATTGCGGAAGACCGTGGAATGGAAGATTATGGACAATTACAAGCATTGCAAAACAAAGAAAATATTTATGAACATTTAGTTGCTTTATATAAAAGGGCGGATGATAAATATAACTCGGGATTATTCCATTTCCGCCAAGAGAAAGACCGAGCGGGGACAGCCGACGAGCTAACAGCCAAATTAACCATTGACGATAAGGTTATAAAAGATATTGTTAAAAATTTGTATTATCCTGACAGTTCCTACGAGTTTTCAGTTTTACCGGCAGATATTTTAGGACACATCTATGAACAATTTTTAGGTAAAGTTATCCGTTTAACAGCGGGACACCAGGCCAAAATTGAGGAAAAGCCCGAAGTCCGCAAAGCCGGCGGAGTTTATTATACGCCAACCTATATTGTTGATTATATCGTAAAAAATACGGTTGGTGAATTGATTAAAGGTAAAAATCCTCAGCAAGTTGCAAAATTTAGGATTCTTGATCCGGCTTGCGGTTCCGGTTCATTTTTATTGGGTGCTTATCAATATTTGTTGGATTGGCATCGTGATTGGTACAGCACCAATGAATCTGAAAAATATAGTAAAGGTAAAAATCCGGCAGTATTTAGAGCCGGAATAAACGATTGGCGGCTTACTACCGCAAAACGTAAAGAAATATTATTGAATAATATCTACGGAGTAGATATTGACCCACAGGCAGTGGAAATTTCTAAATTATCATTATTGCTAAAAGTTTTGGAAGGCGAATCCCAAGAAACGCTCAACCAACAGCGTAAATTGTTCCAAGAAAGAGCATTGCCTGACCTGGGCAACAATATTAAATGCGGTAATTCCTTAATTGGTCCGGATTTTTACGATAATCAGCAGATTAATCTATTGGACGATAACGAACGCTATCGCATAAATGTATTTGATTGGGAAGCGGAATTCCCGAAAATATTTGATAAAGGTGGTTTTGATGCTGTAATTGGGAATCCGCCGTATGGTATGAGACTAATTTATTCAGAAAACGAGAAAGATTATTTTAAGAATTATTACAATTCTTCAAAAGGGAGTTTTGAAAATTACTTTTTATTCTATGAAGCCTCATTAAGAACTTTAAATAGCGCCGGAAAGCATGGGTTTATTGTTCCTGTTACATGGTTAACAATCCCTTCTGCAGAATCACTTAGAAAACATATTCTTGATAAATTTTTTATAGAAAAAATTATATGGTTACCTGAATTAGTTTTTAAAAATGCACAAGTGAATACCCTTGTATCAATTATTAATAAAACGAAAAATAAAACCACAGATATCTATATATTCAATACAACAAACATCAATTCTGATAATTATTCTTATAAAAAAATCACACAAAAAGATTTCATAAAAAATAATTATAAGATAGATATTTTTATCAATGAAGAGGAAAAAGAGATATTTGATAAAATTGAAAAAATGATGATTCCACTTAGTGAAATATCAAAGCCATGTTCGGGTTATAATCCATACGAAGTAGGAAAAGGAATTGCCCCAAATGGTAAACAACACACTAAGGAAACGGTAAAAACGAAACCTTATCACTCAAGTTATAAAATTGATGAAGAATGGAAACCCGAAATTATTGGTCGCAATTTAAAACGATATTCTTTACAAATTTCAGGAAATAGATGGATTAAATATGGTAAATGGCTTGCAGCACCGAGAGATTCCGCTAATTTTCAAGGCGACAGATTATTAGTACAAGAAATAACGGGAGGAACAGACAAAAGAATAATAGCAGTTTTTTATGATAAAGAGCTTTACTATAGCAGGGATGTAATTCCAATAAAATGTAATAATAAACAGTATAAACCATATTATTTGTTAGGTATATTGAATTCACATTTGATTACATGGTTTCACCACAAAAGAAATCCTAAGGCACAAAAAGGACTGTTCCCAAAAATTTTAGTATCAGATTTAAAAAAAATACCAATCCGAAAAATAGATTTTTCCAATAAAAACGAAAAAACTCAACACGATAAAATGGTAAACTTGGTTGACCGTATGCTTGAACTAAACAAACAGTTGCTAAAAGCCAAAACAGGCCATGACCGCACCACTCTCCAACGCCAAATAGACACCACCGACAAGCAAATAGATAAATTGGTTTATGAATTATATGATCTGACGGATGAGAAAATTAAGATTGTGGAAGGAGAGTAGATTATGAATGAAATATTAAATAACATTTTTTCTTTTATTGTTGAGAACTTAATTGGAATTACTAGTGTAGTTGTAATGTTTTTGATATTGTGGGAAACAATGAGATGGCACAGGAAAGAAAGTGCACCGCTATTAATATATACTCTTTATATTATCAATGAATATACGGTAATAGGGAAACTTGAAAATATTGGTAACGGTATCGCATATAATATTAAAGTTGAATGCACTCCAACCGATGTAAAAATATTTGGGGGAAGTGTGGATGAAAAATTTAACGACTTACATTATTTAGGACCAAAAAATAGCTATCCTGTACAATATGGTTATTTAAATACTGAAAATGATGTAACAAAATTAACAAAACATGATGTGATTGTAAGCTGGACAAAAAAACCAAATTCAAATAAAAAGGTTATGGCAACATTTTCCATTGAGGAGGGTTATTTTAAATCTTATCCAAGGAAACCAGAGATAGCTAAGCAGGTAAAAGATTTAAAAGACGCAGTTAAAGAGAGTTTAGATAATAATAAAAAGAAATGGTGATTTCTTTTATGCTTTATAATTCCCGATTTAGTTAGGAATCTATTATGTTGTCATTGCGAACGTAGATCCGCATTTTGCGGGGTTTCTTTCGTAAATATAAAAACCCTCAAGGTTTCAAAAACCTTGAGGGTTTAACAAACAGATTTACTTCTTCAAATTAGCCCTTGCCGCCGCTAACCTTGCTACCGGAACACGGAAAGGTGAACAGCTAACGTAATCTAACCCAACATTATGGAAAAATTCGATACTGTCCGGGTCACCGCCATGTTCTCCACAAATACCTAGTTTAATGCCAGGTTGCGTAGCGCGACCTTTTTTCACCGCCATTTCTACTAGTTGTCCTACACCGCTTTGATCAATACTTTGGAACGGATCAACCGGCAGGATTTTTTCTTCCAAGTAAACCGGCAAAAAACCACCAATATCATCACGGCTAAAGCCGTAAGTTGTTTGCGTTAAATCGTTAGTTCCAAAACTGAAGAATTCGGCGGCTTCGGCAATTTCATCAGCAACCAAACAGGCGCGAGGTAATTCGATCATTGTACCAACGAGATAATCGAACTTAACTTTTTGTTCGTCCATAACTTTAGCAGCAATGCTGCGAACAATGGCTTCCTGATTTTTAAATTCAGCAAGTGAACCAATCAGCGGAATCATTATTTCCGGATGTACTGATTTACCTTCTTTGGTTAATTCGGCGGCTGCTTCCAAGATTGCACGGGCTTGCATTTCCGTAATTTCAGGATAAGCGATTCCCAAACGACAACCACGATGACCTAACATAGGATTAAATTCGTGTAATTCCTCAATCCGTCTTTTGATAACGCGGCGCGCCACGTTCAGTTCGTCAGCCAAATCCAAAAGCGCATTGTCATCAAGTGTGATAAATTCGTGCAAAGGCGGGTCTAACAAACGTATCGTTACCGGCAAATCGCGCATTGCATCCAAAATTCCCTTGAAATCCGCCTTCTGATATGGTAAAAGTTCCATCACCGCCGCGCGGCGTTCCTTTTCAGTTTCGGCAAGGATCATTTTGCGGATAGCTAAAATTCTTTCAGGGTCAAAAAACATATGTTCTGTGCGGCATAAGCCGATACCTTTTGCGCCAAATTTCCGCGCTAACGCGGCATCTTCGGGACGATCAGCGTTGGTGCGTACACCCAAACGACGAACATCATCAGCCCATTCCATTAATTCAGCGTATTCAACATTGGATTCAGGGTCGGC
>Ga0190293_1000478_pt1 | contig 14306 bp, 11 predicted proteins | sample 48693001_MG_FD_161671 | JGI IMG/M metagenome (GOLD analysis project Ga0190293, IMG submission 161671) | Hydrothermal vent microbial mat bacterial communities from Southern Trench, Guaymas Basin, Mexico - 4869-30-0-1_MG | ecosystem: Environmental > Aquatic > Marine > Hydrothermal vents >... | reverse complement strand
TAGAAAAGGTTAGAAATATACGAAGGAGTTCATTTATAGAAGGCCATTTTTTATGGATAGCAACAATTTCTATATGGCTTCGATTGATATTAGTTAGTAATAAAGGCAAAAAATATATTGCATTTAAGGCACCCCAAACTATAAAGGTCCAGTTGGCACCATGCCAAAAACCACTTACCAAAAAGATGATAAACACATTACGTATTTGTTGGGTTTTAGAGCCTCTTGAACCGCCTAATGGAATGTAGAGATAATCGCGAAACCAAGTAGATAATGAGATGTGCCAACGTCTCCAGAATTCTGCAATATCTCTCGAAAAATAAGGGAAGGCAAAGTTTTGCTTGAGGTTAAACCCAAATAATCTAGCAGTACCAATCGCAATGTCTGAATAGCCAGAAAAGTCGCCATAAATTTGGAAGGCAAAAAATACAGCTCCTAATAATAAGGTGCTTCCCGAATAATCTTGATGGTTTTCAAATATAGTATTAACAACATAAGCGCAATTATCTGCAATTACCATTTTTTTAAATAAACCCCAAAGTATTTGGCGTAAACCATCTACTGCTTTAGTATAATTAAATTGTCTTTTTTTATAAAATTGAGGCAATAGGTTCGTAGCACGTTCTATAGGTCCTGCCACCAATTGTGGAAAAAAACTAACAAAGGCTGCAAAGGCAATGAGGTTTTTGGTTGGTTCTAGTTTTTTGCGATAAACATCAATACTATAACTTAAAGTTTGGAAGGTGTAAAAACTAATGCCTACTGGTAAAACAATGTTTAATGCTCGTACAGATATTGGAGTGCCTAGCCAAGTAAAAGCTTGTGTGAAATTATCTAAAAAGAAATTATAGTATTTAAAAAACCCTAAAAACCCTAGATTTACTAATATGCTTATCCAAAGTAAAATTTTTCGATTTTTAATTTTAGTTTCACTGGCTAATTGTCTCCCAATTATATAATCTACTAAAGTGCTAAAAATTATAAGACTCAAAAAACGCCAATCCCACCAGCCATAAAATAAATAACTAGCAATAACCAAAAAAGCATTTTGTACTTTAAGATTTTTATTTGTTACAAACCAATAGAGTAAAAATACTAATGGTAGAAAAATAGCAAAATCAATGGAGTTAAATAGCATGTTGTAATATTACAATATTTTGGATGCAAGCACTAATCTAAAATAAAAAAAGGAGTTGGGTATTATTTGATAATAAATTATTGGTTGTAATGGAATATATTTAGATTTGTTATCTAATTCTAAGGTGAAAATTAGTATAATTATGCGCCTTAAAGAAAAGTGAGATTCTATTAAATAGGATAATGCTTAAAAGTAGTTATTTATAAGAATTATGAAGATTCTGTATGTTTACAACAAAATGCTATCAGTTTTGTAAATAGTAAATTTACAGTTGAAAAGAGTTAGAACCATTGCAACAATTGTATATTGATATACAGGATTCATGAGTTTAAGTATTATTACACCACATTTTAACGATTTTAAAGGGTTACAACATATTTATAGTTGTTTACAAAAACAAACAGTAGCCGATTGGGAATGGATTATTGTTGATGATCTGTCTGATTTAACGATACGTCAACTTATTAAAGATTGGTATAGTAATTTAACCGATAAGAGAGTAAACTTAATTAGTAATACAGATAAAACAAATGCGTCTATTTGTAGAAATATAGGAGCAAATTCGGCTATGAATGAGCATTTGGTGTTTTTAGATGCTGATGATATTATATTGCCAGATTTTGTGGAGAATCGTCAAATAGATTTTGCCGATTTTGCTGTTTTTCAAAATATAGGTATTATCGATAAAAATAATAATAAACAAGCATCAATTTTTATTAGTGAAAATTATTTAGATTATTTTTTAAAAGCTCGGTTTATTTGGCAGACAACTGCTGTATTATGGAATAAATCATTCTTTATTAAAATAGGACAGTTTGATTCACGATTATCAAGATTGCAAGATGTCGAATTGTCAATTCGTGCCTTACAAAACAGCACAAATTATAAAGTTTTAAATAATAGTATAGATTTTCATTACCACGTGATTCCCATAAGAGAGCGAAAGAATTTTGTTAAACCTGTTTGTGAGGCAGTTTATATCTTTATATCAGAACTATTAAATACAGCAGAATTAAATGAACAGCAGTTATCTCTACTTTCAGGTTATTACTATTTGTCTACAAGATACCTGGAGCGTTCAGAGAGTACTAAAGACACTTGTTTAGTACAACGAAATCTCAAATTATTTTATAAAAAAGGCTATATTAGGTTTCTTAATTATATTATTGGTATTATAGTATTGAAATTATATGCTTTGCGTTTACTTTCTGGTAAATTATTTTTAAGGATTAACAGGTATTTATTTAAACCAAAATGAGAGTAGATTTTTTACATACAATATTTAGAGTTTAAATTAGAATATAATTAATAAGATGCCCAAAAAAATACATATACTTTATACTATTCCAAATTTTGATACAGCAGGAAGTGGAAAGGTGCTTTATGATTTGGCAAAGCATTTGGATAAAGATAAATTTAGGATTTCTATAGTTTGTAAACACAATAAAGGTGCTTTTTTTAAGGAAGTAGAAGCCTTAGGATTGCCTATTTATTTTATGGACGTAACGGTTCCATTACGTCCTTATTATAATTTAATTCAACGTTTAAAGTCTTTTAAAACTTTTTTAACAAACAAAAAGGTAGATATTGTACATTCATGGCATTGGAGTAGTGATTGGAGCGAGCCTTTGGCATGCAGATTAGTTGGAGTTAAGTTTGTATACACAAAAAAAGCCATGGGTTGGGGAAACGTACATTGGAAAATTCGCAGTTTTTTAAGTCATTTTATCGTTACAGTAAATACAGATATGCAAGCTTTTTTTTCTTATAAAAAACAGCAGAAACTAATTCCCTTTGGGTTAGATACTTCTTATTTTAATCCAGAATTGTATAAGCCTAAAAATCAATCTGAAATTTTCAAACTTATTACAGTTGCAAATTTGGTTCCAATTAAAAATATAGAAACGATTATTAGAGCTATCGAAAAACTTAAGAGTTTACCTATTCATTTAGACATTGTTGGAGACACTCGTGGGTCTTATACGTTAACATTACAAAAGTTGGTTAACGATTTAAAACTTGAAAATCAGGTTTTCTTTTTAGGGAAACATACAGATGTAAGAACACTATTAGTCAATGCAGATTTATATATAATTTCGAGTAAAAATGAAGGAATGCCAATGGCATTAGTTGAAGCAATGTCTATGAGTTTGCCCGTTCTTGGTTCTAATATTTCTGGTATCCGTTATGTGTTGCAGGATTTTGATGACTTGTTATTTCCTGTGTCTGATATTAAAACCTTAGTAAATAAAATTGAATTGATTTATAAACAAACACCTCATGAGCGTAAAGAATTAGGTGAATCATTACGAAATTATTGTTTAAAATATTTTTCTCAAGAAAATTTTATAAAAAATCATGAAAACCTATATTTAAAGATTTTATAAAAGAATTTTAAGATGCAATTAACCACAGATATTATTCCTTCACGACAACAGTTTTTAGGAAAACCACAAACTTTAGATTATGAAGCAATATGTGTGTTTTGTGCAATTGGTTTTTTTTTAGATCAAGACACCTATTATAAAGAGCAAAAGGTTTTAAAACCAGCAAGACACTACACGATTGATTCTGTTTCGCAAAAAGTAACTTCTGAAAAACAATATTTTAAATGGCATTATAAACCACAAGATCGATCTTTTAATAAAGTAGTCACAGAGTTTGGAGATTTGTTTGAATCTATAATTAAGGAACAAACTGTTGGTAAAAATGTTATTTTACCCTTATCTGGCGGTTTAGATAGTCGTACTCAGGCAGTAGCTTTACAGCGTTTGGGTATTCCTACCCAAGCTTATAGCTATAAATTTGATGGTGGACATGATGAGACTTGGTATGGAAAGAGTATTGCTCAAACTTGTGATTTTCCATTTCAATCATTAACTGTTAATAAAGGTTATTTATGGAATATTATAGAATCTCTAGCTGTTATTAATGGTTGTTATTCTGAGTTTACTCATCCACGTCAGATGGCATTTAGTAAACATTTTGCTTCTTATGGCGATGTTTTTAGTTTAGGACATTGGGGAGATGTACTATTTGATGATATGAAAGTTGCCGATAACTTATCAACCGATGAGCAAGTCGAAGTTTTAATGAAAAAAATTGTAAAAAAAAGAGGATTAAACTTGGCAGAACGATTATGGAAGTCATGGAATTTGTCTGGTGATTTTCATATTTATTTAAAACAAAGAATTTATAATTTATTAGTAGCTATTAATATTCCTGAGAACGCTAATGCTCAAATAAGAGCGTTTAAAAGTTTGTATTGGGCTCCACGTTGGACAAGTGTGAATTTATCTGTTTTTGAAGCAGAGCGACCAATAACACTACCTTATTACGATAACCGGATGTGTAATTTTATTTGTAGTATTCCAGAAAAATATTTAGCTAATCGTCAAATACAAATTGCTTATATAAAACAACGCATGCCTGAGTTGGCGAAATTAACTTGGGAAGCACAACGGCCATTTAATTTATATTCCTATTCCAATAATAAACTTCCATGGAACTTACCATATCGTATAATAAATAAATTAAAACGAACATTTGTTTCCAAGCAACATATACAACGAAATTGGGAATTGCAATTTTTAGGGACTACTAATGATAAAATGTTAAAACAATGGTTATTTGATAATTCAAGTTTGGATAGTTTTGTTTCAATGGATATTCGTAAGGAGTTTTATAAACTGTTTAAGGAAGATGATGCGATTTTTTATGCGCATGCATTAAGTATGTTATTGACATTATCACTATTTTCTAAACGAATATGAGGTGTTTGTTCTGGATGTTAGTTTAAATATATTATAAAAAAAATCCTCGCTTTTCTAAAAGATTCTTAACTTTAAAAATTTTAAAATATAATGTTGAAAGAATCTCTAAAAGTAGCAGTTTATTCAGGTGTTGTTCCTAGTACAACTTTTATTGAACGCCTTATTATTGGCCTGTCAAAAAAGAGCTTTAAGGTTTTTGTTTTTGGTTACTATAAAAGGAAAATAAAATATGATTCATCTATTTCCATTATTGCTTATAAAGACAATAAAATTCAAAAAACTTACCATTTTATTAAATATAGTCTCCTGTTATTCTTTTTTAAAAATAAAGATAAAACAAAATTAGATGCTATACTTAGATCAAATCGTAAAAACATATTGCTTGCAAAAGTTAAATGTTACCCAGTATTATGGCATCAACCTGATATTTTTCATGTGCAATGGGCAAAAGGGCTGTCGGATTGGGTTTGGGTGCAGGATTTTGGTATTAAATTAGTGTTGAGTTTACGAGGCGCACATATTAATTATTCTCCTATAGCCGATTCTAAATTGGCTAAAATGTATCAAGATAATTTTCCAAAAGTTGATGGGTTTCATGCAGTGTCAAAGGCAATAGCTTTAGAAGCCGAAAAATATTTAGCAGTAAAAGAAAAAATCAAAGTAGTTTATAGTGGTTTAGATATGAGTTTGTTTCATAATACTACGAAAAAGAATGCTAGTGAAGTATTTGAAATTATTTCTGTTGGACGAAAACATTGGAAAAAAGGTTATGTTTATGCTATAGATGCTTGTAAAATACTTAAAGATCATAATATTAATTTTAAGTACACTATTGTTGGAGCTAATACAGATATTGAATTGGCATATCAGATCTATGATTTAGATTTATCAGAATACGTAGAGCTTTTAGATCAATTGTCTTTTAATGAGGTGCAAAACCGTATTAAGTATTCAGATTTAATTTTATTACCAAGTGTGGAAGAAGGGGTTGCTAATGTGGTTTTGGAGGCAATGGCTTTAAATACCTTGGTTTTAACAACAAATTGTGGAGGTATGACTGAAGTTGTTACAGATGGTGAAAATGGATTTATTATACCAATACGAGATTCAAAAAAAATGGCTCATAAAATAATTGATATTAGCAACATGACTCATTTAGAATACGAAAAATTCACTCAAAAGGCTTATAAAACAATATTAAGTCAACATAATGAAGAAGTCATGGTAGAAGGTATGTTAGAATTATATAATAGTATTTAGTATTAAAAAGTTAAAATTGTATGTGTCGTGAAGGACGATTAAAATCTAAAATTGGTATTGTACTATCTTCGGTTCCAAGGTATTCTGAGACCTTTTTCAGAAATAAAATTAAAGGTTTACAAGAAAATGGATATGAAGTTGTGTTATTTGTAGATTATTTTAAATCTAGCGATGCAGATTTTTCTTGTGAAGTTATTGCTGCAGCCAATTTTAATAGCAGTTTGTTTAAAACGGTATTTAATTATTTTAAGATTCTATGTAAGACTTTGTGTATTCACCCAAAACGAAGTTTTAGACTATATCAGTTAGATAAAAAAGATAAAGTTCCATTTATAAAACGTATTAGAGGCATTATTTTAAATCAATTTTTGCTTGCTCAGAATATAGATTGGTTGCATTTTGGATTTGGTATGTTTACCTTTAATAGAGAGAATGTTGCTGAAGCTATTGGCGCTAAAATGGCAGTAAGTTTTAGAGGTTCAGATTTATATTTATCTCCTCTTAAGCATGAAAATTGTTATGATGTTTTATTTGAAAAAGAAGTAAAGTATCATGTTTTATCGGTAGAGATGAAACAAGATTTGATAGATTATAATGTTCCTAAAAACAGAATCCATGTAATTACACCTGCAATTAATGTGGATTTTTTTCAATCTAAGGTAGATGCTAATGCTAAAGTTAAAACCGTTGTTAAGTTTGTAACTGTAGCTAGATTGCACTGGAAAAAAGGACTAGTATATACATTTGAAGCATTGTCATTATTGAAGCAAACAGGAATACAATTTCATTATACCATTATTGGCGATGGAATTGAAAAAGAACGCTTAGTATTTGCTGCCCATCAATTAGGAATTAAAGAGCATATCACGTTTACAGGAAAATTATCACAGAAAGAAGTTAAAAGCCATTTAGAACAATCGGATATCTATTTACAGTATAGTATTCAGGAAGGTTTTTGTAATGCGGTTTTAGAAGCACAAGCTATGGGGCTATTATGTGTAGTCTCTAATGCAGAAGGTCTTAGCGAAAATGTTTTGCACAAAAAAACGGGTTGGGTAGTTCCTAAAAGAAACCCTGAAGCTTTAGCTAAACAAATTGTTGAAGTAATTGAAATGCCTGATATCGAGCATCAGAAAATAAAAACAGATGCAATTGCAAGAGTGCAAAATGAGTTTAACCTAGATAATCAGAACTCAGCCTTTCTAAATTTTTATAAATAATATTTCTTCATTAAGAAATCGAATGTATATTAAGGTTTTTTAATACTTAAACAGTATTATTGTATTAATATTTTAATCTTAGTAGAAAATAAGTAATGACAAACTACGAGTTTATGCGTTGGGCTACTTTTCCAATTATGCCAACACATTTAGTAACCGTTAGGAATGATATTAAACACTTGCTAAAATCGCATAAAAAAACTGTTCAACAAAAGATTTCAGTTTTAGATGTTGGTGGTCGAAAATCGCCATATACTATTAATTTACCAGCAAAAATCACCTTATTAGATGTCCCTCAAGAGAGTGGTACACGAGAAGAGCTAAATTTAGGGTTTACAAATGATATTTTAGCAAACATTAAAAAAATACGTAGTAATATTTCTGATGTAATTATTCAGGATATGACAAAGTCTACGCTTCCAGATGAATCTTATGATGCTGTTGTTTGTATTGAAGTTATTGAACATGTTGAAGAAGATGATATTTTTATAAAAAATATAGCAAAAGTTGTTAGAAAAGGAGGTTGGGCTTACTTTACAACGCCTAATGGAGATTTTATTAAAAACGTAGGTCCAAATAAAAATCCTGATCATGTAAGGCATTACACTAAAGTCCAATTACAAACTTTACTCGAAAAATATTTTGATAAAGTGGAAGTGAGGTATGCTATAAAAACTGGAAAATTTAGAGTTTGGGGATTAAAGAGTTTTAAACTAAAGCGACCAGTAGCTATTATAAAGACAATAATTGGAAATATTGTTAATAGGTTTCAATCTAAAGGAGTTGCAAATACTTCAGAAAAAACGGCTCATCTAATTGCTGTTGGTTATAAATAAGTAATTATTTTTAAATTGGTTAAATTCGCTGTGGAATTAAATAATTAAGCTTAAATATTAATATTATTTGCAATTCTTGATATTTTATAAAAGTAGCAATTGAATGAATATAAAAAAAAATCTGAAAGGGCTATATTATTCTATTAGAGCAAAAGAGTCAAAATATATTGAGTCAATGCTATGTGGAGTTCCTTTAAGGGTACTTCAGGGTACGGTTAGGAAAAAAGAAGACAAAGATGATGCTTGGTGGTTTTATTTGGCTAAAAACCATAATATTATTTATGATATAGGGTGTAATACAGGTTATACGGCTTTATTGGCATTAATACAAGAGCCAAATAGACAGATTATTTTGGTAGACCCTAATCCAAAAGCATTACAAAATGCAGCAATGAATCTTATTAATAATGGTTTAGGGAGCAAGGCTCAATATATTTCTGCATTTGTAGGAGATACTCTAGATGATACAATTAAATTTTATACTGTTGGCTCTGGTGCTGCTGGTAGTATGCATGCATCTCATGCACAAACAGCAGCGTCTATTAATTCATTTTTGGACGTAAGAACAGTAACTTTAGACTATTTGTATTCGTTTTATAATATAAAGCCAGACTTGGTGAAAATTGATGTAGAAGGTGCCGAAACGCTTGTCATGCAAGCAGCTAAAAAATTAGCATTAGAAACTAAATGTACATTTTTTATTGAGATGCATAACGTTGAAAATTTAGGAATGGAAACAGCTGGGCAAATGATGTTGGATTGGTGTTTAGAGATGAAATATAGAGTTTGGTATCTTAAGACAGGAGAAATATTAGCTAATGCTGAAATTATTAAAAATAGAGGTAAATGCCATCTTCTTTTAATGCCTCAAGAAAAACAATATCCAGAATATTTAAAAGCCATTTCACAATATGCCTCGCTGCCAAAATCAATTTAATGCTGTTTAGTTTTTTAAAATATCTACAACCAACGGTGTATTTTTCTTTAAAACGAGAAGATGGGACTAGTATATATCCTGTATATGATTTATTGCCTAAATCTATTCAACTCTATTTAAATCCTGATTTGAGTTTTGATAGCGAGCATGCAAGAGCTTATGATTTGTCTTGGCAAGCTATCCAAAAGGGCTATATTGGAGATGTTAAGACCTATGTTGAGTTTGAAAAAGTATCCTTAAAAGATGAGTATCTCTTTATTCGTAAATATTTTAATAAAGCATGGGTGTATTATGTTTTGTTAATACGAATATTTAGTTTAAAAAACCCCTTAAATGAGTTTTCAGCTTTTTTTAAAACAAGACATCTTGCACGCGAAAATTTAGCCAAAAATCCAATTATTTATTTCGACTACAACCATTTTAATTCTAAACTTATTAAAGAGAACCCTTTGGTGAGTGTTGTTATTCCTACCTTAAACCGTTATTCTTATTTGAAAGATGTGCTTAGGGATTTAGAACAACAAGAATATAAGAATTTTGAGGTGATTATAGTGGATCAGTCCACACCATTTAGGAGAGATTTTTATAAGGATTTTAATTTAAATATAAATTTAATTTATCAGGAGGAAAAATATTTATGGTTAGCCAGAAACAATGCCATTAAAGAATCAAAAGGGGATTATATTTTATTGTTCGATGATGATTCTTTAATTGATAAAAATTGGATATTTGAACATTTAAAGTGTTTAGATTTCTTTCAGGCAGATATTAGCTCTGGTGTTTCAATTTCTAAAGCTGGAGCAAAAGTACCTGATAATTATTCTTATTTCCTTATTAGTAGTCAATTAGATACAGGAAATGTGCTTTTACCTAAGAGAGTGTTTAAACAAATTGGTTTGTTTGACAGGCAGTTTGAAAAACAACGAATGGGAGATGGTGAATTTGGACTAAGAGCTTACTTGTATGGTCTAAAAAACATTTCTAATCCTTATGCAAAACGGATACACTTAAAGGTTAATAGTGGTGGTTTACGTGAAATGGGAAGTTGGGATGGTTTTCGTCCAAAAAAATGGTTTGCTCCAAGACCCATTCCTTCTGTATTATATCTGTTTAGAAAATATTATGGTAATAAAGCAGCTAGATTTGCGATGTTGAAAACTATGCCTACATCAATTATGCCTTATAGGTTTAAACGAAAAACCTACATGATGGTTATTGGTAGTGCAATTAGTTTTTTAATAAGCCCTATCATTCTGTTTCAAATTAATAAATCTTGGCAACTAGCGAGTAAAAAACTCAAACAAGGTCAAAAAATTGATAAACTAAACTATGATTGAGATTAAAAATTATTGTTTGGAATTAGAAGAAGCGCATTATAAGTTTGCTACAAGAATGTTTGGTGGTAGAAGAAAACGTCGTAATTCAGATTATATATATTGGAAATTTAAAGGAAAAAGAGGAAGAGAATTGCCAAATGTAAAGTTGGCAATTAAAGGAAACGATGTCATTGGTCTATTTGCTGCGATACCTTGTAAATTAAAGATTGGAGATACTATTGTTGATGCTCAGTGGGCTTGCCATTTAATAGTGGATAAAGCTTATAGAGGTAAGGGAGTTGCCTCTTTACTTTATGAAGCTCTTCATAAGGAATGTGTTTTGACACTTGGTAGTAATCCTAGTCCATCTGCAGAAAAATCAATGATAAAAGATGGTTATAAAAAGTTGAAAAGTTCAGATAAATATTTTATACCAATTAATATTGGTGTCCCATTTCGAATAAAAGGATATCCTATAAAATTTTTAGATAATATTAAAAACCCATTTCTAAATGTTTATATGAAAAAGAATATCTTAAATAAATTTGAAGAGGTAGATATATTTAAATTAGACCATGAATTAATATTTTTAAGGAATACTAGTGAAAGAATTAGTATTTCTGTCGATACCGAATTTAAAAATTGGCGATTTACCCCATTTAAAGATTATTACCCTGGAATTAAGGCCTATAAATTAAAGAATAAAAGCACTTATTTTACAGGATATATAAACGGTAAAACTTATTTTATAACAGATTTTATTGTTGAAAATAAAAGAGACTTTAATGCGATTATTGCATTGATTCTGGAAATTATTAAAAATACTAATGTAGAAGTTATTCGATTTTTTAATAATGATAAAGAACTGAAAATGGGTGTATTTAAACCAATAATGATAAAATATTCTACACCAAATTTAATTATATATTATACTCTAAAAGATAATATTGAAAATTTAGTAAGAGGTAATGCTTTTTATTATACAATGCAAGACTCTGATGAAAACATCTAATGATATGGAGAGCAAAAAAATAATAATTATATGGGATTTTGATGGACCAATTGGACAAATTAATGCGTCTTATCCGTATAATTTTAATTATTCTTTATTTGAAAAAGAAATTAGTAACGCGAGGGAAATTTTAGATATACTTGATCGTTATAATATTAAGACTTGTTTTGCGATTACAGGTTTTTCTGCAGAAGAAGGTAAATACCCATATACTTTTCCAGATTTAATTCATGAAATATATAAAAGAGGACACGAAATAGCTTCGCATTCATGGAAACACGAATGGTCATCTTTATTTTGGGAAAATCAAATTGCTAAAAGTTTAAAGAGAAGTAAACTTATTTTAGAAAAAGCTATTCAAAATAAACATGAAGTTATTGGTTTTGTACCTCCTCACAACAGACCTATGACTTGGTGGCGAAGAGGAGCGTTTAGCTTGGGAGATAGAAGTTTTTTTCCGTTTTTTAAAATGGCTGATAATGAAAGCATTATTAACTGTTTAAAAAAAAATAATTATAAATGGTATAGAGTTAGTTATAAAAATTTGTTAGTTAAATTTGGTTTTAAAAGTAAAAATATAACAGGTCGTGTGATTCCTTACAAAAATATTTTATTGTTTGAAAATCATTATACTGGTTTTGATGATATTGTTACTAATCATATTTTAAATACAAATTATAAGACATACACCTTGAGTGCACACCCTTTGATGTTTAATTTTGAAAATAAAAAAGAGAATATAAAAAATTTCTCAACTTTTTTAGAAAGTATAAAAGCATCAAAGCAAAATATTGAATTTGTTAGACCTATTGATTTAGTAAATGAGAAATTCTAAATATATTGTTATTGTAACATCTGAATTCCCACCTCAACCTGGAGGTATTGGGAACCATGCCTGTAATTTAGCATTGCATTTGTCTAAAAACGGTTATAGAGTTCAAGTGATTGCCGATCAACGGTCAATAAATGGAGAGGAAGAAGCTGCTTTTGATCAATCATTACCTTTTTCAGTAGAACGTATAAAACTATTTAAGTGGAGGTTTAGAATGTATGTAAATAGAATTAGGATTACCTACAAGTATTTAAAGAAAGCTTCTCATACTATTGCTACCGGAAAATTTTCGCTTTGGAATGTCGCTTTTTGTAGTTTATTTCACAAATGTCAGACTATTGCAGTTGTTCACGGCAGTGAGGTGAATTTTAAATCATACTTATTAAAAAAATCAATAGATGTAGCACTTAATCGTTTTAGCACTATTGTTGCTGTTTCAAATTATACTAAAAGTTTAGTATCACATATAAAGAAAGAAGCTAAGGTTATTCCAAATGGTATCGATCTTTCAAAATGGAGTAATACTAATATATCTAAATTAAAGTTAAATGGTTCTCCAATTTTAACAACGGTGGGTCGTGTAAGTTCTAGAAAAGGGCAGTTAAATGTTATTAAACAATTACCTTATTTAATAAAATACTATCCTGAAATTCATTATCACTGTGTTGGGATTCCAACCGAGGCGGATGCTTTTATTAAAGTAGCAAAAGAATTAAATGTGAATTCTCATCTTACGTTTCATGGTAGTGTAGATAATATTACTTTAAAGCAAATAATCTGTGCAACAGACATTTTTGTAATGTTAAGTACAGAGAGTAAAACTGGTGATGTGGAAGGCTTTGGAATCGCTATTTTAGAGGCAAATGCACTAGGTGTTCCAGCTATTGGAGCCATAGGATGTGGTATAGAAGATGCTATTCAGCCTCATGTATCAGGTATATTAATACATGCAGATAACACAAAAGAATTTGAGTCAGGCATTGAAGAGATATTGCATGCTAAAACAATTTTCAGTGCTGGAGCACAATCATGGGCTAAATCTCATGATTGGTCTCAAATTATAAAAAGATATATAGACTTGTTGGAATGAGACGATTAACTATTATATCACATACAGAACATTATAAGAGTATAAATGGAGAGATTGTTGGGTTTGGGTCTACTGTGACAGAAATTAATCATCTTTTAGAGGTTTTTGATGAAATATATCATGTTGCGATGTTACATTCAGGACCAGTACCAGCTAGTGCTCTGCCATATGTTTCAGACAAGATTAAATTTATATCTATTCCAAAAGTAGGAGGAAGACATTTAAAAGATAAACTAGCTATTTTATGGCAAGCTCCTAGAGTTTTGAATAGTATTAGAAAAACTTTAAAGCACAGTGATTATTTTCAATTTAGAGCACCTACTGGAATAGGAGTTTTTGTGATTCCATATTTAATACTATTTAGTTCAAATAAAGGCTGGTTTAAATATGCTGGAAATTGGAAGCAAAAAAATGCGCCATTGGCATATAGTTTTCAGAGATGGTTGCTAAAAAGACAAAAAAGAATTGTTACCATTAACGGAAAGTGGCCAGATCAACCAAAACAGTGTCTTACTTTTGAGAATCCATGTTTAACAAAAGAAGAGATTGAAAAGGGGCAGTCTGTAATGGGTTCTAAATCTTTAATAAATGGTTTTATTAGTTTTTGTTTTGTAGGTCGTTTAGAAGAAGAAAAAGGATTAGATCTGTTGATAAATGCTTTTAAGAAATTAACAAATGTTGAAAAATTAATGATTGATACAATACATATAGTTGGAAATGGAAAAGCATTGAATAATTATAAAAAAATGGTTGAAAATATGGACCTAAATTTTATTTTTCATGGTTTTTTATCACGTAGTGAAGTACAAAAGGTATATAGTGTATCTCACGGAATTATTTTGCCTTCGGTTTCAGAAGGCTTTCCTAAAGTAATTGCTGAAGCCATGAATTT
>Ga0190293_1000477_pt1 | contig 14318 bp, 16 predicted proteins | sample 48693001_MG_FD_161671 | JGI IMG/M metagenome (GOLD analysis project Ga0190293, IMG submission 161671) | Hydrothermal vent microbial mat bacterial communities from Southern Trench, Guaymas Basin, Mexico - 4869-30-0-1_MG | ecosystem: Environmental > Aquatic > Marine > Hydrothermal vents >... | reverse complement strand
GAAATGAATTAGGTAATTTTTCAGCACGTGATCTTGCTGTTTCTGTGGGTTATGCATATAATATTCCATGGTCTGATTTTTATGTAGGAGGAAACTTTAAGATTCTTGGTTCTAAAATTGAAAACTATACATCTCAGGGATTAGCTGCTGATTTTGGTGTTTATTATTATTCGGATGAAAGACCCTATTCATTTACAGGAGTGATTAGAAATATGGGTTATCAAATTTCTCCTTATGAAAATACAAGGGAGGACTTACCATTAGAAATTGCGGTAGGCGCATCCTATCAGCTTTATGATGTTCCATTAAAATGGCATCTTACCATTAATAATTTGCAACAATGGAATGTTGCCGTAGCAAATCCATCAAACAGTGAAACAGATCTTGAGGGGAATACCACGGAAGAGGATATTAATTTTTTTACAAATGCAATTCGGCATGTTGTGATAGGTGGAGAATTTTTTCCTGAAAAGGGATTTAATATTAGATTTGGATATAATTTTAGAAGAGCAGCAGAATTAAGTCTTACAGAAACAAGAACCTTTGCCGGAATAACACTTGGTTTTGGTTTGAAAATGGGAAGATTTAAACTGGACTATGCATTTACAAAGTATCATCCTGTGGATAATACCAGTACCTTTACACTACATATTGATTTAAATAGAAAAGGATTTTAAAATGAAGAAAATAATTGTTGCAATTGATGGTTACTCATCAACAGGTAAAAGTACGGTTGCTAAGAGTTTGGCCAAAGAACTTAATTATATTTATGTAGATACCGGTGCAATGTATAGGGCAGTTTCATTTTACGCTTCGAGTAAAGGCTATATTGACAAAACGTCCTTTGCAGTTGAGAAACTGATATCTGAACTTGATCAAATTATTTTAGAGTTTAAATATAATCCTACTGTAGGATACGCTGAAATATATTTAAACGGGAAGAATGTAGAAAAGGATATTAGAAGTCTGGAAATTTCAAATTATGTAAGCAAGGTTGCAGCAGTTCCAGAAGTAAGAAAAAAGCTTGTTGAACAGCAGCAAAAAATAGGATTGAATAAAGGGGTTGTTATGGACGGCAGAGATATCGGAACTGTTGTTTTTCCTAAAGCTGAGTTAAAGATATTTATGACGGCTTCTGCTGAGAAAAGAGCCAAAAGAAGATATAAAGAGATGATCGATAATGGTGATGATATCACCTATGAATCTGTTTTAGATAACGTAAACAGCAGGGATCTGTTGGATACAACCCGAAAAGATTCTCCATTGGTAAAAGCTGATGGTGCAATGGTAGTTGACAATAGTGATTTGACTGTTGATGAAACATTTGCTATTGTATACCAGTTTGCCAAAGAAAAGCTTGACTAGTGTTAAGTTAAGCATGTTTTAGTCATACCAAGTTTGGTTCTTTTTGCCGATAGCTTCATTGATATTTTTAACCATAGTTAATACTATGCTAAAAAATTTCGCTTCGCTCTCAACAAAAATAAACTTGAACTTATACAACACAACACACATAACTTAACACTAGGGTATATTTAAATATTTATGAGATTGAAGTGATATTTTCCATTTAGGATTCTTAAGCACATAATCTACCATTATGGGTGTTACTTTATCTCTCTTACTCCATTCTGCCTGTAAAAATAATTCACAATTTTCACTGACTTTTGAAGCCTGTTCTTCGGCAAATTTAAAATCATGCATATTGTTAATGATGATCTTTAGTTCATTTGCTACATGATAAATATCCTGTAAAGGTAATTTCGTTTTTTTTGGTGACAGGCAAATCCAGTTCCATTTTCCTGATAAAGGATAAGCCCCGGAAGTCTCAATATGGGTTTTTATATTATTTTTTTGAAGTTCGCTGGTCAAAAGATCTAAATTCCACATCAAAGGTTCACCTCCTGTTATTACAACTGTATTGGCATTTTTTTTTGCATTTTCAATAATTCCAATAGTTTCCGTTGCAGGATGCAGATCTGCGTTCCAGCTTTCTTTTACATCGCACCAATGACAGCCAACATCACATCCACCAATTCGAATAAAATAAGCCGCTTTACCTGTATGAAATCCTTCACCCTGAATAGTATAGAATTCTTCCATTAGAGGCAGCATTTCACCATTATCTAATTTTTTTTTTGTTATTTTATCCAAAATCAAATTTTTAATGTGCAAAGTTACGGAATTGCTCAGCTAAAATTTTCAAAATATAATTATAAAAACTATTTTTATAAAAAAAATAACCATGCCGAATAATCAAGAATTTATTGACCTTATTGATCAGGGATATAGTACAAAGGGTGATTTTATTACCTTAGGGGCAGCAATGCTTGGAGATGAAACCATTACAAATTCATTTGTAAAAATTCCTTTAAAGACTTTAAACCGTCATGGTTTAATTGCCGGAGCAACAGGTACAGGTAAATCAAAAACATTACAGGTTTTTGCTGAAAACTTATCAGAAAGTGGAATTCCGGTTTTATTGATGGATGTGAAAGGAGATCTTAGTGGTTTAGCACAACCAAGTCCGGGGCATCCCAAAATTGACGAAAGACATGAAAAGATAGGATTGCCTTTTACGCCTAAAAAGTTTCCGGTGGAGATATTAACTATTTCCGATCAGGATGGAACCCGATTACGGGCAACAGTATCTGAATTTGGGCCAACCTTACTTTCGCGCATCTTGGATCTTTCGGATGTGCAAAGTGGTATCGTTGCTGTTTTGTTTCAGTATTGTGATGATAATAAGTTACCATTATTGGATCTAAAAGATTTTAAAAAAGTACTTCAGTATTCAACGCAGGAAGGTAAAAAAGAAATGGAAGCTTCCTATGGTCGGATTTCAACCTCTTCGACAGGCTCAATTTTACGTAAAATTGTTGCGTTAGAACAGCAGGGTGGAGATCTGTTTTTTGGAGAAAGGTCTTTTGAAGTGAAGGATCTTACAAGAATAGACAATGATGGAAGAGGAATCATTTCCATATTGAGATTAACAGATATTCAGGATAGACCACAACTTTTTTCAACATTTATGCTTCAATTATTAGCAGAGATCTATAATACTTTCCCGGAACAGGGAGATAGTGATCGCCCGGAATTGGTATTGTTTATTGATGAAGCTCATTTGGTATTTGAAAATGCATCTAAAACATTGTTGAATCAGATTGAAAGCATCGTAAAATTGATCAGATCAAAAGGAATTGGGATATATTTTGTAACACAAAATCCAAAAGATATTCCGGAAGATGTTCTAGCTCAACTGGGATTAAAAGTGCAGCATGCATTAAGGGCTTTTACAGCAAAGGATAGAAAAGCAATTAAATTAGCTGCTGAGAATTATCCGGATTCGGATTATTACAATACCGCTGAAGAATTAACTCAATTAGGAATTGGAGAAGCTTTAATTTCCGCTTTAAGCGAAAAAGGAAGACCTACTCCGCTGGCTAAAACCATGTTACGTGCTCCAATGAGTAGAATGGATATTTTAAGTAGTAAAGAACTAAAAGATTTAATAGATTTGTCAAAAATTTCTACAAAGTATAATGAAGAAATTGATAGCGAAAGCGCTTATGAGATATTAAATGCTAAGATCAATGAAATTCATAAAGAAGTAGAAGTAACTAAAGAGCAAAAAAGAAGTTCATCAAAAACAAAAAAAGCAGGGATGGATCCCATCGTAAAAGTGTTGACCAGTGCAACATTTATTAGGGGTGTTTTTGATGTATTAAAAAAAGTATTAAAATAATTAGATCAATGAAGAAAATCTTATCCATTATAGTTTTAAGCCTAATTCTGATACAATGTAATAGTGATAAAAAATTTGTTATTGCTAAAAATAATCTGGGAGGAATTCAGAAAAATACCACTGTTGCAGAGTTAGACAAAATGTTTAAAAATGATTCTGTTGTAAAATTACCCAAAGACCTTGATGTTTTTAATAGGTATAGGATTTATGATCAAACGGGAAAGCACTTACTAACCATCAATTTAAATGCAACTAGAGATACTATTAAAGGTATTGGAAGCATTAAAATATTTAGTAATACCTATAAGACGGAAAAAGGGTTGAATACAGATTCAACTTTTAAAGACGTTATTGGTAATTATTCCATTAGTAAGGTTGAGCCATTTATTTCTTCTGTAATTGTTTCCGTTGATGAATTAAATGCTGGGATCGCTTTGGACAAAAAGGATTTAAAAATTAACGAATTTGATATGCGAAAGATCAGTAAAGATCAAATTCCTGACATGGCGAAAATAAAATATATTACACTTTGGTTTGATTAATCTATAACCAATAAAATGAAGACAGATAAAACAAAAATAAAACGAATACCCAAACGTGGTTTTTATGATAAGGAAACTATATTTAGGATTTTGGATAATGATTTTGTTTGTCAGATAGGGTTTGTTTATAACAATTATCCGGTGGTTATACCAACTATTTATGGTAGAAAAGACGATGTTTTATATTTTCATGGAGCCAATGTTAGCAGAATGTTGCAAACATTAGAAAAAGGAATTGCCATTTCTTTAAATGTGACCAAAACAAATGGTATTGTGTTGGCAAGATCTGCATTCCATCATTCTTTAAACTATGAATCCGTTACTATTTTTGGTGTTGCCACTTTGGTGGAAAACGAAAATGATAAACTAAAAGCACTTCAAATAATTTCCGATCAGCTTATTCCGGAAAGGTGGGAAGAAGTTAGATTTCCCAATAAAAATGAGTTGAATATTACGAAGATCCTTCAGCTAAAAATTACAGAAGCTTCTGCAAAGATCAGAGACGAAGGAGTAGGTGATGAAAAAGAAGATTATGATTTAGATATTTGGGCCGGGATATTACCACTTAAACAAGAGTATGGTGCGCCAGTTGCAGATGAAAAATTGAAAAAAGGCATTGAACTTCCGACTAGTGTAAAAAATTTAATCCAATGACAAAATATATAAAACAAACAAATCCTTTTGTAATTCCAACTACCGATGGAAAGATCATGGAAGAGCATTTTGGGCATACCAATGGAAATTCAGATTTAAGTATGGCAATTATGACTGCACCTTCAGGATGGAGTGAACCTTTTCAAACACCTAAATTTGATGAATATACCTATGTTATAAAAGGGAAAAAGCAAATTATCATTGATGGCGATAAAATTGTTTTAAAACCAGGAGAATCTATCAAAATTTTAAAGGGAAGTCGTGTACAATACGCAAACCCTTTTGATGAAGTATGTGAATATGTTGCAATTTGTACTCCCTCATTTTCTGTTGGATTGGCAAACAGAGAAGGATAATCTACACGAAAGGTAGTATCAATCTATCATGTTATATGTACGTAGAGTTATTTTTAAAATTTTACCCGAAGTTGTAGAAAAATATAGCTATAAAATTCCGTTTTATCATCATAACAAGAAACCACTCTGTTACTTAAATATTTTAAAAGGGACTGATTATGTTGATGTTGCTTTTGTTCAAGGTATTTATTTAGAGAAAGAATTCCCGGAACTCAAAAATGATCGTAATCGTAAACAAGTTCGATCCATCCAAGTGAAGAGTCTGGAAGAATTTGATGAGTTGATGTTTGTTCAATTGTTAAAAGGGGCTACAAAATTATTAGATTCCACACGAACTGTATGGAAACTGTAAATTTAATTTTTTTGGGTGTGTTTAAAAAGAATGTAGACTTTGTGCAACTTAGTAAAAAGCCTTTGTGGCTCCTTTGTGTAATAGTTATTTCGCAGAGTAACGCAAAGAAAACACAAAGTTTCTCAAAGATGCTTTTGAGTTACATGCAATATCCAAGTACATAAAATAATAATACTACATCATTCTGGAACAGAACCATTTTTTATCATTCAATCAGAATTAAAAATGTTTTTGGCTGTGTTTGATCTTACAAATCTTTTGCTTCTTTTCCCATATCAATTAAATGAGCAACTGATTTCACTAAACGATTGTGTTTTGTAATAAATGGATTTGTTTGATCCCAAACATAACCGGCCAAAATAGAACATATTTTTTCTTTAATATCCGGGTTTTCAGGTTTGTGAAAAAATAATTTTTGTAAATTTCCTGAATACCATTCATTTACATAAGAAGTAAATACATCCACTCCAAATTGAACAGGTTTTACATATTCTTTATCCAGATCAATTTCTTCTCCTTTTATAATTCTGGTAACCAGTTTTGCCGCCAGTAAACCGGTTTCCGTTGCAAAAGTAACTCCGGAAGAGAAAATAGGATCTAAAAATTCACCACTATTTCCTGTAATGATATAGCCATCACCATAAATTTGTTTTACTGCTGTAGAGAAATTTTGTATAATTTTAGGTTCAAAAAGATGTGGAACTCCTTTAAATCTTTCCTTGAAAAAGTCAGACATATTCAACATTTCTTCCAACATTTCTGTAGATGATCCTTTATGTGAATTGATAAATTCAGTAGGGCCAACAAATCCTATACTTGTCGTGCCATCAGAAAAAGGAATTACCCAAAGCCATACTTCCAGGTCAACAACATCAAAAGTAATAAGAGTTCCTTCTTCCCCTTCCGGGCGATTGATATCTTTGGCAATGGTAAAAATAGAAGAGTGTTTTGGTAAGGCAGAAGGTTTTTTAAGATCGAGTAATCCAGGTAAAACTCTACCATATCCACTGGCATCTATGATGTATTTTGCATTTATATATTTGATATTTCCGTCAATATCTCTAATAGTTGTTTTTGAATTAGAACCATCAAATTCAACGGCGATCACTTCATTTTCAAAGTCAATTTCAACACCTTTTTTTTTGGTTTCTTCGGCTAATACATTATCAAAATGAGCTCTTGGTACCTGCCAGGTCCAGTCCCATCCATCCGTAAATTTTTTGCTAAAATCGAAATTACAAACTTCATCTCCTCTTAAGAATCTTGCTCCACGTTTTATTTCATAGTTTTGTTCTTTTAAAGCGTCTAACAAACCTACTTCATCAAAATGATCCATACATCTTGGCAATAAACTTTCTCCAATAACATATCTGGGGAATTTCACCTTCTCTATGATCTTAACATTAATATTGTTATTTGCTAAATAGGAAGCTGATACACAGCCTGATGGCCCGGCACCTATTACGAGAACATCAACGGATTCTTCATTCATGAAATTAAGGTTTATAATTAAAAATAAAAATACTAAATTTGACGATTAAAAATAGTAAAAATATTTTAGATTAATCATAAAATAAGATATAATATCAAATTGGGTATGTTGAAAGTTGATAGTGAATTAGAATTAAATAATTTTTATGATGTTCTTTTTAAAAAGGACAGAATTAGCTTAGGGAAAACCATTACTGACAGAGTAGAAAAGAGTCATAATTTTTTAAAAGAATTCTCTGAAAATAAAATTATATATGGTGTGAACACGGGGTTTGGGCCAATGGCACAATATAAGATCGCTGATAAAGATCGAAAGCAGTTACAGTATAATTTGATTCGAAGTCATGCTTCAGGTACAGGTGAGCCTTTGAGCCCTACATGTGTTAAATCAGCTATGATGGCAAGATTAAACACATTGTGTTTAGGAAATTCGGGTGTTCATTCATCTGTTGTTCATTTAATGGTTGAATTGATCAATAGAGATATTACTCCGTTGATCTATTCTCATGGTGGAGTAGGTGCAAGTGGTGATTTAGTTCAACTGGCACATTTAGCACTTGTTTTAATTGGAGAAGGAGAAGTTTTTTATAAAGGAGAAAGATTACAAACCAAAGATGTTTTTGAAAAGGAAGGATTATCTCCAATCAAAGTAGAATTAAGAGAAGGGATTGCTTTGATGAATGGAACTTCCGTTATGACGGGAGTAGGGATCGTAAATACTATTTATACTGAAAAGCTTTTAGATTGTATCACTGCTTGTTCTGTGGCTATCAATGAAATTGTTAGTGCATATGATGATCATTTGTCATTAGAATTAAACAAAACCAAAAAGCATAAAGGACAACAGGAAATTGCGAAACGAATGCGTGATTCTTTGTCTGATAGTAAATTGATAAGAAAAAGAGAAGAGCATTTGTATAATGGCAAGACCAATGGAGATACTATATTTAAAGAAAAAGTACAGGAGTATTATTCGCTACGATGTGTTCCTCAAATACTTGGCCCTGTTTTAGATACAGTGAAAACCGTTGAAAGAGTTTTGATCGAAGAAGTTAATTCGGCAAATGACAATCCAATTGTTGATGTGGAAAATGAGCAAGTGTATCATGGAGGTAATTTCCATGGTGATTATGTTTCACTGGAAATGGATAAACTAAAACTGGTTGTTACAAAATTGAGTATGCTTTCAGAAAGACAGCTGAATTATTTATTGAACCACCGGTTAAATGATATTTTACCTCCGTTTGTAAACCTTGGAAAATTAGGCTTGAACTTTGGTATGCAGGGCGTTCAGTTTACAGCGACTTCAACTACCGCTGAAAACCAAATGTTGTCAAATCCTATGTATGTTCATAGTATCCCAAATAATAATGATAATCAGGATATTGTAAGTATGGGAACAAATGCTGCATTGATAACTAAAAAAGTGATTGAAAATGCATTTGAAGTTGTTGCCATTGAAATGATCACCATTATTCAGGCAATTGAATATCTTAATTATCAGGATAAAATATCGTCTAGAACATTAAAAATGTATAATGAAATTCGAAAAATTGTCCCTGTTTTTAAAGAAGATGTTATTATGTACCCATATGTAAATAAGGTGAAAAAGCATATCATGAAAATTGTTTAAATTTGATGTTTACTTTAAGGATGTGTATATCCATAATGAATATTAATTTAAATCCCCCTTATCATGAAAAATTTATTAGCATTTGTAGTATTTGTTTTTATTAGTCAAATAGTCTTATCTCAAAGAGTAGCTTCGGTAAGACATGAAGGAAAATTTGGTTATATCAAAGAAGACGGCTCCTGGTTTATTGAACCAAGTTATGATAAAGCAGCTAACTTTTCAGATGGTATGGCAGCTGTTTACAATGATGGTAAATGGGGCTTTATTGATAGTAAGAACCAGTTAGTAATTGATTATCAGTTTGATAAAGTTAAAAGGTTTGATTCAGGGATAGCTATTGCTGCCAAGGATAAAAGATGGTTTTATATTGGCAGATCCGGAAACGAAATCACTACAATGCCTGCATCCGATAAGGTGTTCGATTTTAAAAAGGGTTATGCCTTTATTAAAAGAGGAGAAGATGTAGGCATTATTAATTCAAAGGGCGAAGTGATCATTGAGCCTGCCTATAAGAAAATATTTCCCGTTACCGGAGGTTATGCCAAAGTACAGAAAGGAGATCTGTTTGGTTTGGTTGATAAAACCGGTAAAGTGGTTATTGAACCTGTATATCAGGATATTGGAAAGTATTCGAATGGAGTTTTGAAAGCCAAAAAAGATGGTGTATTTGGTCTAATTATCAATGGGAAATTTTCTCCTGTGGAAGGTGCCATAAAAATTTGGAACTTTGACGATAGTCAGAATTTAACCTATGCACAATCAACTAATAAAAAAATTGGATTTATTGATAGAAAAGGTATATGGGTTATTGAACCAACCTTAAAAAAAGCAAGAAGATTTCATAATGGATTAGCACCTGCTATGGGTGGTGGTAAATTATGGGGTTATATAGATGAATCAGGCAACTGGAAGATAGAAGAAAAATTCAAGGATGCTGAAATATTTAGCGATGATGGCCTGGCTCCTGTAAAGGTGAAAAAACTATGGGGTTTTGTCAATTTACAGGGTGAATTGGTTATCAAAGATGCATATGATTTACCGGGAGGTAATCCATTTTCTTTTTTCATCATTCAGGAAAAAGGATTCAAAAATGGAATTGTAAGAGTAAAGAGTAAAAAGGGCTGGGGTTATTTAAATACCAAAGGTGAAGTGTTAAATAATACATGGTATCAAAATGCTGAGGATTTTGTTGAAATAAAATAAAAAAAATTGATGAAAAGTGCTTTAGTAACAGGAGGATCACGTGGTATTGGAAGAGCAATTTGTGTAAAATTAGCACAGGAATCAGACTATCATATATTGATCAATTACAGATCTAATCAAAAAGAAGCGGAAGAAACATTGAAACTGGTGGAAGAGAAGGGTGGAAGTGGAGAATTGATACCATTTGATGTTGCTAATTTTGAAGAAGTTAAAGATAGTTTGGAATCCTGGTATGAAAAAAATCCAAAATCGATCATTGAGGTTATTGTCAATAATGCAGGAATTACCAAAGATGGTTTGTTTATGTGGATGCCAAAAGAGGACTGGGATGGTGTGATAAACACCAGTTTGAATGGGTTTTATAATGTTACCAATCAATTGATACAAAAACTATTGAGAAACCGATATGGAAGAATTGTAAATATTGTTTCGGTTTCCGGTGTGAAAGGAACAGCAGGTCAGGTAAATTACTCGGCAGCTAAAGGTGCTATTGTTGCAGCAACGAAAGCGCTGGCACAAGAAGTGGCAAAACGTAAGATTACTGTAAATGCCGTTGCCCCGGGTTTTATAAGATCGGATATGACTGCAGGTTTAGATGAAGGTGAGTTTAAAAAAATGATCCCATTAAATCGCTTTGGAGAAGCAGAAGAAGTTGCAGATCTGGTATCATTTTTGGTTTCAAAAAAGGCATCCTATATCACAGGTGAGATAATAAATATTAACGGTGGAATTTATTCATAAATAAACATGAGAAGAGTTGTTATTACTGGTATGGGAATTTATTCTTGTTTGGGTGAAAACTTAAATGAGGTAAAAGATTCATTGTATCAGGGGAAGTCAGGGATAATATTTGATAAAGAGCGTAAAGAATTTGGATATAGATCGGGTCTTACCGGCATGGTAAAAGATCCTGATATTAAAAAAGTATTAGGACGAAGACAAAGAATAAGTATGGGGCAAGAAGCACAATTTGCTTATGTAGCTACTGTAGAAGCTTTAAAGAATGCAAAAATAGATGATCAGTTTTTAACTGAAAATGAAATTGGAATACTATATGGTAATGATAGTACTTCACAATCGGTTGTTGAGTCAATTGATAAAGTTAGAGATAAAAAGGATACAACTTTGGTTGGGTCTGGTGCAATTTTTAAATCAATGAATTGCACTGTTACCATGAATTTAGCAACCATATTTAAATTAAAAGGAATTAATTTAACTGTTAGTGCTGCTTGTGCCTCCGGTTCGCAATCTGTTGGGCTTGGTTATCATTTGATCAAAAGTGGTTTGCAGGATTGTATTATTTGTGGTGGAGCGCAGGAGATAAATAAATATGCAATGGCAACATTTGATGGGCTTGGTGTATTTTCTGTAAATGAAAAAGATCCCAGTAAAGCTTCACGTCCCTTTGATAAAAACAGGGATGGTTTGATTCCAAGTGGAGGAGCGGCTTCCTTAATATTAGAGAGTTATGAATCAGCTGTAAAACGTGGTGCCCCTATTTTAGGTGAAATTGTGGGTCATGGGTTTTCTTCCAATGGAGAGCATATTTCAACACCTAATGTTGATGGTCCAACACGTGCTCTTAAAAAAGCTTTAAAGCAAGCAGGTTTGAAACCTGAACAGATAGATTATATCAATGCTCATGCAACTTCAACACCTGTGGGTGATCAAAATGAGGCAAAAGCAATTCATGGAGTTTTTGGTAGTAAGCCGTATATAAGTTCTACAAAATCAATGACCGGCCATGAATGCTGGATGGCTGGAGCAAGTGAAATTATTTACTCTATGTTAATGATGGAAAACTCATTTATTGCACCAAATATTAATTTAGAAGAGCCAGATGAAGATTCAAAGAAATTAAATCTGGTAAAACAAACACTAGATAAAAATATTGATGTATTTTTGTCGAATTCTTTTGGTTTCGGAGGAACCAATTCAGTAATAATTGTGAAAAAAATTAAAAGTTAGTAAATAAAAATGGAGAAAGATCTTATAATTCATAAAATCAATGATTTTCTAGTTGATGAGTTTGAAGTGGATGCAGATGAATTACAACCTGAAGCAAATTTAAAAGAAGCTTTAGAATTAGATAGTTTAGATTTTGTTGATCTGGTGGTGTCAGTGGAAGAAAATTTTGATGTAAAACTGGTTGCTGATGACTTTGTCAGTATCATTACGTTAAAAAATTTCTATGATTTTATTGAAGATAAATTGAATTAAATTACTTTTTAATGGTGCAATGGGATGGCAAATCGAGAGGAGCGGTTCTTGGCTATAAAATATTTATTTTTTTAATACAAAACCTTGGAGTAAGGTCAGCATACCTATTGCTGTACTTTGTTGCATTCTATTTTTTATTATTTTCCTTTGAAGGAACCAAAGCAAGCTTTTATTATTTTCATAAACGATTAGGTTTTTCTAAACTTAGCAGTATATGGAAAGTATATAAAAGTTATTTTGTTTTTGGTCAGACGATTATTGATAAAGTAACTATTTCTGCAGGTATAAAAAATAAGTTCACTTTTGAACATGATGGAGGAGAAGCAATTATAGATTTGTTAAAAGAGAAAAAAGGTGGAATTTTAATAAGTGCTCACATAGGTAATTTTGAGATTGCTGATTATTTTTTTAATGAAATGGAAGATAGTTCTCATATCAATCTGGTAACAACCGATAGAGAGCATCGTGCGATCAAAGAATATTTAGAAAGTATATCGCTTAAAAATAATTTAAAATTTATTGTTGTCAATGAAGATTTATCTCATATTTTTGAAATAAATAATGCATTGAGCAATAATGAGCTGGTTTGTTTTACCGGCGACAGATATTTTGAAGGAAACAAAGTTTTGTCCGAAGAGTTGCTTGGTAAAAAAGCAAATTTCCCGGCAGGGACTTTTCTTTTGGGATCCAGACTAAATGTACCTGTTTTGTTTGTATATGTGATGAAAGAAACATCAAAACATTATCATTTATATACTAGAAAAGCATCCTTCAAAAAAAGGGATGCACAGGATCTGTTAAAAAGCTATACGCAAAGTGTAGAATGGATATTAAAAAAATATCCATATCAATGGTTTAATTATTTTGATTTTTGGAATGATATAAAATAAATTAATTTGAAAAATGTTTTAGTAGTTTACTACACCCAGTCAGGGCAATTATTAGATATTGCAAAAAATGTAACCAATGAATTAGAAACATCAGAAGACATAAATCTGAGTTTTTATGAAATAAAACTTAAGAAAAATTTTCCATTTCCATGGCCGAACGAAGATTTTTATGATGCTTTTCCAGAAGCATATTTGCAAGTACCAAGAGAACTAACAGATCTGGATAATCCATTACTTAAAAAAAAGTATGATTTGGTAATTTTATCATATCAGATCTGGTTTTTAACACCATCTATTCCATTTAATTCATTTTTAAAGAGTGAAGCGATTAAACCTTTGATTGAAAATACACCTATAATTACAATAATTGGCAGTAGAAATATGTGGGTGATGGCACATGAAAAGGTAAAAAAATTACTCTATGCCAATAAAGCTAATCTGGTAGGGAATATCGTTTTGGCAGACAGACACCCTAATCATATAAGTGTGATTACTATTTATGTGTGGATGTATTCAGGTGTTAAAAAAAGGTTGTGGGGTATTTTTCCTAAACCAGGTATTTCTGATAAAGATATTGAAGATGCAAAGAATTTTAGTAATCCAATTCTGGAATCAGTAAAGAAGAGCAGTTATAAGGAGCTTCAGGATAAATTATTATCTATTGGAGCTATTAATATCAAACCATTTTTGATCGTAACCGACAAACGAGCACAGATCATTTTTGGTAAATGGGCTAATTTTATTGATAAAAAATCTAAAAATAATCCTAAAAAACGTAAAAGATTATTAAACTATTTTAGCTTTTATTTAACATTTGCTATATGGGCTATTGCTCCAATAGTTTTTATTGTATATTTGCTCACATTTCTTTTTACCATGGGGAACAGAAAAAAGGAAAAAGATTACTATTCTCATACTAAATTAAAATAGATCATATAAAATGTCGGATGTTTATATAAACAAAATTTCCAAAGTTTTACCAAATGACCCTGTTTCAAATGATGAAATGGAAAATATACTGGGACTGATTGATGGTAAAAAATCGAAAGCCAGAGCCTTGATTCTTCGTAGCAATAAAATAAAAATAAGATATTATTGCGTAGACGAAAATAGAAATATTACGCATACCAACGCTCAGTTAACCAAAGAAGCCGTTGATCAATTATTTGATGATAATTTTACGGAAAATGATATAGAAGTTTTATCCTGTGGTACTACAACCCCAGATCAGC
>Ga0190293_1000476_pt1 | contig 14331 bp, 16 predicted proteins | sample 48693001_MG_FD_161671 | JGI IMG/M metagenome (GOLD analysis project Ga0190293, IMG submission 161671) | Hydrothermal vent microbial mat bacterial communities from Southern Trench, Guaymas Basin, Mexico - 4869-30-0-1_MG | ecosystem: Environmental > Aquatic > Marine > Hydrothermal vents >... | reverse complement strand
CATGTCGATGATTGCTTCGAAGACCTCGATGTCGTCGGGCGTGTCCGGGTTACCCCAGCGTTCGATGTCGTGCCGGATGTTCTGTTCCAATGTGACGGGGTCGTCTGAGACCTTCTGTCGCCGCTGACGGTGTTCCTCGTCGATCGGGTAGGTGTAGGTGTCGGTGGTGCCGATGCCGAGGAATTCTTCGATGGCTGCCTGGTCGCCAGATGAAAGGTCGGTGAGGAATTCGATGCCGGTGGTGTGGATCTCGACCTGGATCATGCCGTCAGTAGACGTGCGGCGTGTCTCGTCGGTGGTGACGATGATCACGGCCATGTCGCTGTCTGGGTCGGCGATGTTGACGGGCGCGGTATCCAGGGCCTGTCTGGTTGCGTGGCGCTCTGTTGCGGTGCTGATGAATGCTTCGTTCGGCAGTGTCTCGACTACCTCGGCCAGATTGCCCAGTGCGGTGACCTGTTCGGCGGGCAGGACGATAATTGCGAATGCGATCAAGGCGGCTGCTACTGCTGCAGCCGTGCCGGTGATCCAGCGTCGGGAAAGCCAGCGGACACGTCCAGCGACGGCCACGGGGGTCGCCGCGTCAGGGTCGATGGTTTCGACCGTCTCCCCGACCGACTCGCCGTTGATGGTTTGTTCGATGTGGTGTCGGAGCCGTTCGCGGCCTGCAGTCATCGCAGCGGAGTGGTCTTCGGGTTCTTCGACGTAGTCGGCGATGCGTTGGAGTTTGTCCATCAGATCACCTCCTTGCATCGGTCGAGCCGTTCGAGCTGTCTGCGCAGCTTGATACGAAGTCGGGAAAGGCGCGACCGGACGGTGCCTATGGGAACGTTCGTTGCCGCGGCGATCTCGGCGTAGGTCGCGTCGGCGAGGGCGTGGAGGTACAGCGTTTCGCGATGGTGTTCGTCCAGGCTATTGATGGCGTCGACGATGCCGGATTCCTCGACACAACGTTGTGCGTCGACGCGCCACGCAACGGTCGAGGCGTCATCGTGAGTCGAATCCCGACCATCAACGCGCCTCAGTGCCTTGGATTCGCGCAGGCGCCGTCGCGATTCGTTTGACGAGATGTGCGACGCGATCCTGTACAGCCACGGGAGACAGGTGCCGTGACCGAACGAGCGGTACCGGTGTCTCGCGTCGAACGCGCGTAGGAACACCTCGGACGCGACGTCGTCAGCGGCATCGCGCCCGAGGCGTCGCGTCACATACCGATGAATGCTCGGGTAGTGACGTTCGTAGATGACCTCGAACCGGCGCGGATCCGACAACGACTGGGAAATGATGTCGTCATCGCCACACCGATCCAGATCCGGGCTGCGCATCCGTAGAAGGCTATGTCCTAGGACAGGTACTTCACTGACCACACGTTGTCTTCGACCGTGCTGCTCAGGTTGTCGGTCGTACCCACACCGTATGTGGACGCGTAACTCCCGGTGCCGTTCGTGCCGGTGTAGTGCTTCAGCCAGGGACACCCGTTGAACGAACTCGACATCTGGGTGGCCATCCACGCCGGAGGGTTCCACCAACCGCCGGTGCACGACGAACCCGCCACCGTCAACGATGAACCCGTCCCGTACCTGGCGGTGTAGTGGATCCCGATCGTGTACGACGACACAGCAGCAACGCTCGACGACGCGAACTCCGACGGGCCCATGTCTGCCGGTAGAAGGACCTTGCCGCCGCTTGCATAGCTTGTGGCCTCTGTGAATGTTTCGAAACATCTCTCCGTCCCCATGATGAGTTCGCCATCGTCGGCCTCACCGACAACGTCGACAACGCAGTGCTGCTGTGCTCCAGCAGGCTGGCTCACAGCGGCAGCGCTCGCTGCCGGCACAACGGTTGCGACGGCTAGCGCGGCCGTGACAATTGCGACACGTACTCGCATTCGAAGACCCTTTCGATTGTCCAGCTGAGGGGCTCTGCCCCACGCCTACGGACATTTATCACCGCAGCCGCCCAGCGAGTTCCCGATTTCTCGGAGTCCTCCTCGATGGAACCGCCCCCCCCTCTTCGGGGATAACCAGCCAACGGCACCCACGAGATCAGACCTCAACACGCTTCGATCATCGGCCGGCGAGCCCCATGTGCCTTGAAGACCCGGCACACGGGAGCCTCGCCGGCCGGCCACCCTTCAACAGCGCGTGCCAGGAACAACCCCGCCGCCTCACCGGACACAATCCCGGATTCTGTCACCCTGGTCACCACCGAGCCCATCACTACCGCTGAGGGAACCCAATCCGCGCATGCGGAGATAGACAGAGCGTGAAGAATCCGACGACACATACCACAACCAGAGGTTGACAATGCCACGCAACGAACGCCACGTCGTACCGCACGGAAACGGATGGGCCATCCGCAAACCCGGGGCTGATCGAGTGAGCGACACCGCCGCCACACAACGCGGCGCCATCGACCGGGCACGCGAGATCCTCACAAACGACGGCGGAGGCGAAATCGTCATACACCGACCCGACGGCACAATTCGCGACAGCGACACCGTACCACCCGGCAACGACCCCAACCCGCCCCGAGACCGACGGTAAAACACCCGAACCGACGCCCCCGCCGAACAACGACCGCAGCCGAAGCAGCCAAAGAAGAAACGCACAGGTTCATCGGGAACCACCCCAACTAGTGCACAAGCCGGCGTCGCCCAGATTCCGTAGGGTCATCTCACTTGAACCAGCCGTACGGTACAGGCACTCTCCAAAACCCTCCTGCATTCGGCAGGCGCACGCGCCGAGAGGATGGAGCAGCAGCAGAACTCAGCCGCGGCATCCATACGAAAACCCTTCCAAGAAGACGCTCAACGCTGCACTCGCTGGAGAGGTACGTATCGGGGCTAGGGAACTCTCAAGACACGAAGTGGATCACGGTAGGCGGCGAAAATAGCTGGCGGCAACGAGGCAAGCATGACGGCCAAGGCCACAAGAATAGCAACACCCGCGGGGAACCCCCAGGGCGGTAGTTGGTTGATGTCGGCTGCGAGCACCGCGAGTCCGACGGCTGTGCCGACTGCAACTCCCGCGAGCGCTGGCCACAGACTCTGACCGACCACGAGTACCAGAAGCTGGGCGCGGGTCGCTCCGAGCGCTCGACGCCGACCGAAGTCGCGTCGGCGCGCCACGACGCCGGAAAACACGGTCAGTCCGCACAGAACAAGCGCCCCCGAAAGAACACCGAGTACCACTGTGCGACCGTACTCGCCAATCCTCCCTTCAACCACCTGACGTGCATCCAGCAACGCTCGCGGCTCGCTGATCGTGGTGCCCGCAGTCCCGTGATCCCCAAGAGCGTCGGGAATGGCTGCGGCCACTGATGGAACGGATGCGGAGTCAGCCGCCTCGATGACGAGTCGGTCCAGATAGTCCGGGGATCCGTCGTCCTTGATTACGACGAACCTATTCATCTCCTGCAGGGGATACGCCGCGGTGAAGATCCCCTGCACCGGCAGCACTTGCCCCGTTGACATGGAGAGGCTCCCGGCTCCCGTTTCCAGCCCGGCTCTCGTGGCACTCACTCGTGACACGTACAGCGCAGGCTCGCTCCACCCGTCGGAGATGACCACTGCTGGAGACACCCCGACAATGCGGATCGCCGGAACTCGCAGGTCAAGATTCACACCGGGACGCAGGTCGAATGGTCGGCCGAGCCCTACAGCCCAGTCGACGCCCGATATGCCGGCGACACGTTGCACAGCGTCTGGGGGAATCGCCGACACACCATCCACCGACCGGACCTCGACGATGCGTGCTCCAGACTCGTCGAGGGCGCCAAGGAGTTGCTGCTCCGCGACAATGGTTCGTCCGGTTGTTCCAAGCACCGAGAGACACGCGGCCGCCGCCACCAGCGCAACAAGGACCGATACAATCGGCTGCGATCTGGCCACCCGCATACTCTCAAACCCGAGCTTCCCGGTTGCCGCCAAGGCCTCTCCGACTCTCCCGCTCACAGCTCGATCACCTCGTCGCATTGGTCGACAACCCATGGGTCGTGTGTGGCGACAACGACGGTCCGTCCGTTGATCGCCTCCTGTCGGAATCGGCCAATCAGGTGAACGGCTGTCTCCGGATCTAGGTTCCCGGTGGGTTCATCGGCCAGAATGACTGTGGGGTTGTTCACGAGTGCTCGACAGAATGCGACGCGCTGCGCCTGTCCACCGGACAGGTGAGCCGCGCTTCGAGTGGCCTCGACATCTGGAATGAAGGACCCCAAGAGAGCGGTCGCCGTGGCAACCCACCGACCACGCGTACCCCTACCGTATGCCGCCCCTTCCACGACATTGTCGACCACAGACCGAGACGTATCGAGGACGGCATCCTGGAAGACGAAGCCGATGTGACTGGAGCGAAGGTGCGACCGAACCCGATCGGGCGCATTGGCAACATCCGCATCGGCGAAACGGACCCGACCCAAACTTGGCCTTACTAGAAGGCCGAGGATGTATAACAGTGTTGACTTCCCCACTCCCGATCGTCCGGTGATGGCCGTCATCGTGCCGGCGCGAAACTCGGCCGTCAGACCTTCCAGAATGGGTTTCCCCTGCTCGTATTCGAAGGTGATCTCCTCAAGTGTGGCGACGGGGACGTCAAGAACCATCGGGTTCAAGGCCCTTCCCCGGTGTTCTGATCACCAGCGTCTTCGAACCCTGCCAGCACGACTCTCTCCCCGGGGACCACACCGTCCAAGACAGCGAGGCCGTCTGCCGATGCCACGATCACGACAACTCGGACGCTGCCATCTTCCATAGCGACACTGGCTACCCCATCGGGAGACACGCGAATGGCCGCAGCAGGAACGACGGGGCCAGTGGTGTCAGGGATCACGACAGCCTTGCCAGAGAGGCGGATTGTGCCAGCCACCGGGATGGTTTCGCACCGCCCGCCACACATGCCGCTCGGGTTGACGAGCGCAACCTCAACCTCGTCGCCGCCCAGATCGTCAACGACACCCAATGACGCAGTCCACTCCTCGCCGGTCGGCCCGACGATGACGATGTCAACATCCGGAGGCAAGTTCACGAGCTGTGCGCGACGCAATCGCGCCGAGAAGATCGGCTCGTCCCCGAGAATCGCCAGAAGGCCCTGACCGGCGGTCACGCGATCGCCGACGCTCACGCCCCAGACGATACGCGCTGGCAGACGACTCGTGAAGGCCAATCTCCCAAGAGGGACGGATCCCGTGCGTTCAAGTCCCAGATCCTCCTCCCACAACTTCACGGCCGATGTCGTTGCGCGACCCCACTTGCCGTCCACGACCCCCTCGTAGAAACCCTGCCGAACCAGGAAGGACTGCAGTTCCTCGACATCCTGGCCGTTCGCGCCTCTTGTCAAGTCCCGGAACAGAGGAATCGATCCTTCTCCGACCACAATCGGATCCAAGTTGAGGGAGCCAACCATCAGCCCGTCCTCGACAACGGCACCGTCAACCACAGTCCTCTCTGTAAGCACTCCAGACCGATCGGCAACAACCTCGGCTTCAGGAACCCATCGAGCCGTCACCGCCAGATCGAGCGCACTGCCGACCGTGCCCACCCGCACCTCGTACAACGTCGTCGTCGGGCCCGCGGGAATCTCGCCCACTGGCGCCGCAACTTGCCCAGCCGCCCACCAGCCGGTTCCCACGAACGCAACAACAGCAACCATCACCACGACCGCGACGATGGCCTTTCTCATCATCCGCAGCGTCCGTCCACTAGGGGAGACCGCCTAGCCACGCGCATACATCTCCAATTCGCAAACGGCTTTGACTTCTTGATAGGTATCAGCAGACCAGCTCGAGACGTTCACACCGTCGATCGGCATCCAAGGCCCATCACTCCGCCAATCAGCCACGAAGGTCTCGAACGAGGGTGCCGGCTCCGGATCGAATCCAAGGCCGCGAAGACAGACTGCTTCCTCAACCCATCGGTCATAGGTCTCCCGGAGCTCCGCGTCAGACTTCTCCGCTGGCTGCCAGAGCTTCCCACACTCTCTCCCCACCGACGTGGGGTCGTCGACGCCAGCCATGTCGAACTCATATCCGCCGTCAACCTCTGTGACAGTTGCTCCCGCCTCAACCATGCATTCGACTGCGGGCGGATAGAACGATTCCGTGATCGAAACACCGTCACCTCCGCCCTCAGACGGCACTGACGTTCCCACCGTGCCGGAACAAGCAGCAACGAGCAAGGCCGCAGCGAGTGGCCACCAAATCCTATTTGATGGCCACTCGCCAACGGGCGCCATGCGCTCTCTCAAATGCATTTCACCGCACCCTTGTTCTCAAGAGCACCAGCGCCTACCCGAAGGATCGGCATGCGGCCCACGTGGCGTTCGTGTCCAGATTGGGCGATCCCCACGCATTCCAGTTGCCCGCGTAGTTGCCGTTCTTCTCCCGAATGTTCCAACCGTCCAGGAAGTACCACGTGGACGAGCTCAGCCCGGGAGCCAGAATCGATCCGGTGTCCTCGAACCTGGCGTGGGTATAGGCAACGTAGGAACCACAGTCCTTGTACCCGGACTCGTAGCCGTTTGCGAACGCAGGGGCCGCCATTGCCACCAGCAGCACCCCAACGAGAACGCTTAGCTTCAACAGTCGCATGTTCTCCTCCTTCGAGAACGACCTAACAACCCCTTATCTCCGATGGAACCGATGCGGTTCCCATCTCCCACCCAACAATCCCCTCGAAGAGCGCCGGACAGCAGCTCATCGGCGATCTGAAACAGTGGGAGAACAAGATGGGGCACACTCGACACCGCATCGAGGACCTGCGACTGCGACGACCGTGCCCAGCGCGAATCCCACTGAGATGATCGACCGCACGCACCTGGATGTGTGACCCCACAGCAAGAGTCGACAAGAACCCGACCGAGACCCCTCTGCGAGCGCCACCACCCGAGCATCTACCTGCGATGGCCCAACGCCAACGCACGCGACCCCCAACTCCTCGAAGCCCAACGACGCGAACGCAGACGAGTCCGCTCCGAGAAACAACAACGATGGGGACGACCAAACAAGAAAGCCGCATGACCACCAAACGCGCGAACGTTAGTGGTCACAGCACTAGCTGCTTCCTGATAGGCAGCCTTGGCTTCGGCAGCCGAACCGGCTTGGCGCACGTTCGCGAATCCCGGCCCCTGAAGGGAGTTCCCGATCCTCTTCTCATCGCCGTCAGTCCAAGACCGCCTGAAACGCGCGGCCTCACCTCTCGCGTACATGCCAAGCACGTCTCTGTCCGAGTCATCGAGATCAGCGAACTCGACCTCTACCTCGATCCGCAAAGGAGTCTCCCCACTATCCGAAACGGAGCGCCAGACATCCTCCTCATGCATGTCGCCTCCGTTGAAGAACCAATCCAGCGCGTACAGAACGGAGGACTTACCAGAGCCGTTGGGACCAATCAAGACCGTGTAATCATCGAGCTCGACCTCCATCTCTCTCAGACAGCGGTACGAACGAATCCACACCCTCGCGAGTCTCACGTTGACGACCTCCTCCGTTTCTTCACAAGCGCCATTGATCGATACACCTACGGCAAGTGGGTCGGCTCACTCCGGGCTAGTCGGTGATTGTGAATGCAGCATCAGATAGGGTTGCCCACACTTCGCCGACGCTGATCAAGTAGTCGCCTGGTCCGATCGCGTGGTAGTCGCCGCCTTCTGTGACCTTGTATTCGCAGCGAAACTCGCCGTCTGATCGCGGTGTGGTGCGACAGATCTCGTCGTAGAGGCGGAAGGTCTTGTCCTTCACGAGCCACACGTGCAGGCCGAGCGTCTCAGATGGGAATGGTGCCTGCAACCTGCCGTGCACAACGATCGTGTCGCCCATCCGCACGCGATTTGGTTCAATGCTCACCCAATCAACCTCGTAGCTGAGAGTGGTCTCCGCGACGGAGCTGTCGGTGGACGCAGGGGAAGTCGCGGGTACCGACGGGTTGACATCTCGGGGCTGCGTAGTGGGTTCTTCCGATGCCCGATTGCAGCCAACAAGTACCAGGAATACGATGGCGAATAGTGACCCCAGCACCCGGAGAGCGGCCGAACCTTCTTGTGCTCTCCGCGAACGCCGAGATGGTGCAGTGCTTGTCAGCTCTGTCGGTACGGCGAGTGACTCGTGTTGGATTCGCGGGCTACTAGGTGGCTCTCTGATGACCTTGGTGGGTCTTGGCAGCACGGTCACGGCGCCGAGGACTCCCGCACTTCCGGCGAGCGCGATGCCGATGGGCCCCATCCAGTTCATAGTCGACCCTGTCATCGCCACGAACCCTGCTGCGGCCGTGAGTACAACGTTCCGGAGAGCGAAGGAGAGGCCGACTCGGTGAGATGACGCGAAGCACCCACAGTCAGGAATCTCCCTGCTCCGTGACGCGGCCAGCATGACAAACGTGACGCAACAAAGGTAGGCGGCGGCAACGGCTCCGAAGAACGCCGGGGTAGCGACGAGACCGACCGCCAGCATGACCACGATGCCTGCGTTGAGGCTTGCGGTCCATGTTGGTAGCCCCAGTCTCGCCACGATCCTCTCCGTGCGTTCGGGTTGCCGAAGATGCGCGGCTGCGCTCGCTGCGAAGACGGATGCCACGGCCACCGCAACCGTAGCGGTTAGCACAGTTGTCATGCGGGACTACCTGCCAAGATTCTCCTCCTATCACGATGGGCTCGGATGTGGATCATTGGCAGTAGCAGCAGTAGTGCGTTCCGACGTATGTCATCCACGTCTGGGCGCTTCCATCGCACTGCTTCCATCCGCACGGGCCTGTTGGGTTCCCCCAACACGTCTTGGACTGGCCGGTGATGTTCCGGTACTTCTTCCATTCATCCTCCTGGTACACCGGAGAACACTCATCAGTCGTTCGGCATGTTCCCGCGACGTGACAGGAGTTCGCGGTGCAGTGGAGATACCCGTAGTTCGGGATCGTCACCCACGCTGTGCCCGAGGCCGAGGCGGGTGTCGGCTTCAGAAGGGGCCCGATGCCCGAGCCGACTCCTGCTGCGAGCAACCCTAATGCTCCAGCGACAGTCGCGACGAAAGAACGCCGCGTGAGCTTCATCGATGATCTTGCTCCGGTCATGTCACACCCTCCCGCCAATCCGATCCGCTATCGCCTGTGCCATTGAGATGGTCTTGTCAAGGGCGTCGTTTGAGAAGAAGTGCCAGAAGCGGTCGCGCTGGATCCACATCACTTGGGCGTAGAAGGGTTGTCGTTCGCCGGCGACCATAGGGATCGGCGCATCGACGAATCTCGGATGTGAGCAATGGGCTGTTGCTTCGCGAAGCGGGTTGGCTGTCGCGTTGCCGCAGAACAGGTACTGCCATGAGTCACCGTCGTGGACATCGAAGTCGACATCTCCTGCACTCCCCTCGAGATCCTCATGTGCACGGATTGTGCAGAGCGTTGGAGACACACCGAGGAGCATCGCGAACTCATCGACACGGCCGCGAACCGACAGAGGGGCATCGTCCGGGGCCGCGAACCGATCAGGGTCCCCAATCAGCGGTATCGACTCAGCAAGCTCAACGAGATCACTGTCTGAGAGTCCGCGCGCCGAGACGTGGACTGCAAGATTGCTGCCGATGCGTGCCGCAAGCTCTGCGGGTCCGAGTCCGCGGCGATAGGCCACCATGGCGGGCTGGCCCGGTACTGTTCGCGCCGAGGTCCAGGGGACGGCGTCATTCGGGACCGCCTCGATCTCAGCCCACTGCTTGCCGCTTTGGCTACACAGACGAAGCGGTTCTCCAACGATGTTGTCACTCTCGACACACGGCCGCTCCAGACCGGCTGTGTGAGTCGGGATCACTGCGCTTTGGAGTTCACCTGTCGACATCTTCACCTCTTCTTCTGCGCGGATTGCTTTTAGGAGCAGGATTACCGCCCATCGCCGAAAGCTCGGAAGTACGTATGCACTTGTGATGACACAAATGCCACTGAGCTGTCACGGACCGCACGGTTGCTACCCCCCCCATTTCCTCTTCTGACTTGTCTTCACTATCTCGCTGATGGTCGTGTCGGGACGCCTCGTCACTATTGACTCGGAAACGAACCTCCCAGTCTTCACTGATCGCTGCCACATCCTGTTCCTGCTCACCATCACTCCTGCCACACGTCCCCATACGGGGTGGCTCGCTGACACTCCCTTATGCCCGAAGCGCCGGATTGGGTTCCCACGCGCCAAGAGGCGCGGGGAGAAGCGTCTCGTGTCCGCGGAGTCGTGTTGAACGCTGCGGGTGGTGTGCCCAGTCATCTACCTGTTGTTCGCGTCGGGGCCGAGACTTGTTCCCAAAGCCGGCTCCCAAGCTGGTCACGCGAAGGACGACGTGAACAGTCTGCGCCAGACACGTGCAGCGAGCAGGTGAGCACCGGTTCTTGTCCGTCTGTTGTCCGCTAGAGGACTCGAAACCGTGCGAAATCATGGGATCCGGGGAGAACGGGAACTCTTGCTATTGCTCGCTCTCGCGTGATCAGTGTCGCTCGATGTTGGGTTCGGTAGGGCTCCCAAACCGGGTGGAGGACGTTCGAGTCCTTCCGAGGACGCCACGGAAACCCTTACACCACAAACGCCTCGCAGGAAACGAAAAGGCACAAGGGCAGCTGCCGACACCCCCAGAAGACAGTGAAGTCGAAGCATTCCTCGAATCTTCAACCGCGTCAACCACCAAGAGACAGATCGACGAAGCGTGCGGCCTTCCAGGCGACGTCGACGACCAGCGAAGAGAGCTGAGCCAACAAGAAGCACAGCTACGCAACTCCGACCCAGCAATCGAGCGCAAACGCCTCGAAACCCTCGCCGTTCCAGGATGGACACCCTCTGATCAGCGTCTCCCCTCTGGTTTCTGGTGTGATGCTGCCAGGTCTGCAGGAAGTGCTCACTGCACGGTCGGCTCAAGGGTGCTCCACCGAACACGGGGAAGATCAGAGCCTCCGAGAGTCCGAGGGTCGCTCACGGCCCGTCTAGCATGGATGTCATGACCCCATCTGACAGCGATCTGGTCCTGGAAGTGGAGCGTTGTCTCAATCGAACCGGAAGGGTCCATCCGCTGCCGCCCGGTAGCGGCAGTTTGAGTGAAGTGCTACAGAATTGGATCGCCGCTGGTCCGGACAACCGCCGGACGGCGGAGGAGCTGGTCGATCACGCCGCCTCGGAGCCCGATCCAGACGATGTTGGGTGGCCCGCATGGGACCTGAAGAACTACCGGCTCACCGAACCGATTGATCGCGTGCTGAAAGGTGGTAGCGGTGGCGTGTTGGAAGACAGAGGGTTTGTGCGCGCCCGCCGAGCAACTCGGGTGAGGCGCTGGTTGCTGCAGAAATGGGATTCTGCCTGACCGGCAGGCCAGGCAGAATCCTGACGGGTGTGTGTCGGCTCGCCTCAGTCGTGGATGAGTTCGGTCGGGAACCCCACCAGGACCGAGTTGGGGTCCCACGCATTGCCGACACGCGTGCCGTCCACAAATGTCGCTGATGCGCCATTCTCGAAGTAGGCGTAGTAGTACCCGGCTTCGGACCGGCAACCTGGGATTACTACGAGATCGATCGTGTAGTAGATCGACGCAGTGGGCCCCTTGGACTTGAAGTAGGCGGTCGCGTTGCAGGTCGTCGGATCGGTACTGCTGCGCCAAGCCGTCGTCTTCCAGGTGTCAACGGTCAGTCCGGATCCCGTCAACGTAATGCACACACGCCCATTGCACCCCGTGGCTGACCTTGTCTGAACGTCGGTCTGCACGAAGCCGGCGCACTTCGTACCGTCACAGAAGTGGGCCGTCTCAGAATCCGCTATCGCCGAACTGGTAGCGGTTCCCTGCTCAATAGGGTCCAGGTCCTCGTACATGCTGACAGCGGAAGCCGGCACAGCGGACGTCAATGCCGCCAGGAAGACGACAGTCGCCAACATCGAACGCAAGATCATTCCTTCTCTCCTTCATAGTGTTTCCTACGGACCAGCGAGGGTGTTCCCGCAATCGATACGCCTCTCCAACTCTGGTTCCTCTCTTCCGCGGGAGTGCTCGCTGTCTCGTGGCACCATCCTGGGCCGGTAGCCCGACACACTCCTATACCCGATGGGCACCCTTGGGTTCCCATCAGACCTGACGTGCATCGGGGTCCGTGCTCGTGGTCGCACAACAAACAGATGCGAAGTGCCGAAAGCACCTCGAACCCTCTACACGTTCTTCGCGCCAACACCGCGGCCTATTCCCGAAGCAGGCGTGACCTCAGATCGTATCGGGCAGCACACCCCTTGCCCGCCCGTGAGACCTTCCAGGTGATCAAAGCCCGGATTGCGGAGTTGCCTCACCAAATCAATCGCTCAGCGTTCGCCGGGTGCCAAAGCCACTCGCACTCGACCAGGATTCGAACCCGCTCGTTGAGGACGGGCTATGAGTCGCGCAACACGAAACTGATCTGGCGCCGCGAGCAGCGGTTCTTGTCCGCCTATTGTCCGTCAGACGACCAGAAACAGCCCGCGATCACCAGAACCAATGAAGCCGACACCCTTGCCAATCCTCGCTTTCGCGCTGACCGGCGTTGCCTGATATGTCGTTCGGGAGGGTTCCCTAGATCGGGTGGTGGAGGTTCGAATCCTCCCGAGAGTGCCTGGACTGGACCCAGCTTGATCGCCGTGGTTACCGGCCAATGGCGATCCCAGCGGGTGGCGGGTGTTCCGGTTGGTCGTGTTCGGCTTGGCGTCGGGCGGCGATCCATGCGACCCGTTCGGTGATGTCGCTGCTCGCTGCGGGTGGTTCGACGATCTGGTCGACGGCGGCGGTCTGGACCGAGGTTCGGTTGAGGGATGTGGTGAGCCCGTCGAGGGGGCCTCTCCTGTATGGGTGAGCGAGATGCGTGCACTCTTCGTCGTGGGGTTCGGGGTTGGCGAGGTAGAGGGTGTTGGCCTGGCGGCCTCTACTCAACGCGACATAGGCCCATTCTCGGTCTGTGCTGCCGGTGATGACGGTGAACGTGCGGCTGGTGGTGACGCCTTGGGCTTTGTGTCCGGTCAGGGCGTAGCCGTAGTCGACGTGACCGTCGTTGAGGTACCAGGAGGGCAGTATCCGGGTTTCGGGGTCACGGTCGAGACGCACCGCCAGACTGCCTGTGTCTGGGTTGACGGTTTCGATGGTTCCGAGGTCGCCGTTGTGGACGTCGAGGCGGGCCTGGTTTCTGCGACAGAGGATCCGATCACCAGTCTGGAACTCCCGCTCCCCTACCTCAATGGTGGGTCCGCTGAGGCGCCTGGATGCTGAGAGTCGGGTGCGGGCTTCTTCGTTGAGGTCGGCGACGGTCTGGTTGTCGGCGGCGATGAGCAGCCCCGCAGTCGGGTCGCCGGTGGCGGTGATGTGTCGGTACCAGTCGTCGACAGCTCTCCTGATCGTGTCGCTTCGGTCCTGTCCCACGACAAGCCGCTTGTGTTCCCGGTAGGCGTTGATCGCCTTGTCGGGTGATCCGTTACGGAGTTCGGCGAGGGCGACGCGTTCCCAGGCGTGTTCTTGTCGGACGTTGTCGGTGAGTTCTACGGTGGGGAGCCGGTTGGTGAGGGCCCGGAAGAGTCCTCCGGCGTCGATCTCGGGGAGCTGGCGGTCGTCGCCGATGAGGATCAACTTTCCCTCAGCCTGTTCAACCAGGTCGGAGATGGCGGCGAGGTGACGGGTGCCGACCATCCCGGCTTCGTCGACGACGACCACGACGCCTGTGGGAAGGCCAGGATCGTCGCCAGGCTGCTTGAGGAGTCGGGTGATCGTGGTGGAGGGTATCCCGGTGGCTTCTTCGAGTCCGGATGCCGTCCTGGCAGCAAGCGCCACACCGACGATCGGGGTGCCGGTCAGCATTGCGAGTTGACTGACAACCTCCATCACAGCAGTCTTTCCACTCCCGGCCGGGCCGATCCCGACGTCGACGACGTTGCCGGAGGTGGCGAAGCTGCGCACCATGTCGCGTTGGCCGTCGGTGAGCTGCGGGCAGTGTGCCAGTCGGGCTTCGACGAGACGGTGAGGAACGACCCAACGACCTGCGGCGACGCCATCCGTAGCGTGTTCGATGACCCGCTGCTCGGTGGCGAGCAGCTCCGTCGTCGTGAACAACCGGTCCACGGTCCCGGGGAACATCGTTCCGTCGCGGCGCCGCATCAACCGGGCCGGTCGATGACCCACTGTCGTGTCGGGCAACGCTTCAGGCTCGTCGAGTCCTTCAGCTTCCGCGACGGCGAGATCCCTCCCGGCGTCGGACTGTGCAACGTCGTCGTGTCGGGGGAGGATCGGTACGACGTCACGGGCGGTGAGGAACTCCTCGGCGAGGGCTTCGATCTCGCCCCGCGTGCCACCGTTGGGGAACGATCCGGCGATCTCCTTGACGACCTC
>Ga0190293_1000475_pt1 | contig 14340 bp, 13 predicted proteins | sample 48693001_MG_FD_161671 | JGI IMG/M metagenome (GOLD analysis project Ga0190293, IMG submission 161671) | Hydrothermal vent microbial mat bacterial communities from Southern Trench, Guaymas Basin, Mexico - 4869-30-0-1_MG | ecosystem: Environmental > Aquatic > Marine > Hydrothermal vents >... | reverse complement strand
AAGCAAAAGGTGGAGATTTTTAAACCGACGGTTGATACGCGATATTCAAATGATTTGGTGGTATCACATGATGAATCAGAAATTCGTTGTACGCCGGTTCCTGCTTCGGCTAATATTAGTTTATTGGCTAGTGATATTGATGTGGTTGGTATTGATGAAGCGCAGTTTTTTGATGACGAGATCGTACATATTTGCAATGATCTTGCAAATCAAGGTGTTAGAGTGATTGTTGCAGGGTTGGATATGGATTTTCAAGGAAATCCTTTTGGGCCAATGCCTGCATTGATGGCTACTGCCGAATACGTTACGAAAGTACATGCAGTTTGTACTAAAACAGGAAATTTAGCACATTTTAGTCATCGAACGGTGCCTGATGATAAATTGGTTCTATTGGGAGAAGTGCAGGAATATGAGCCTTTGAGCAGAGCCGCTTACTACAAAGCAATACAAAAAGAAAAAGAGATTAAAAAAGCCGAAAAAAATGAGCAATAATCCTACGGTTTTAGAAATTGATGCCGGTGCCATTAAACATAATCTTCACTATTTTAGATCAAAGTTAAAAGAGTCGACCAAACTATTGGTAGTGATCAAAGCATTTTCCTATGGGAGTGATTCTATCCTTGTTGCAAAAATTCTTGAACAGCAAAATGTAGATTATCTGGCAGTTGCTTATGCAGATGAAGGAATTGCTCTGCGAAAAGCAAATATAAAACTACCTATTCTTGTTCTATATCCTCAAATCGAAAATTTTGAGAAGATCATATCTTATGATCTGGAACCAAATTTATATAATTTTAGGACAGTAAGTGCTTTTTCATCTATGATTAAAAGATCCGGAAAAAAGAATTATCCAGTCCATATCAAGATTAATTCCGGAATGAACCGATTAGGTTTTAAAGAAGAAGATATTCCGCAGTTAAAATTGGATATAAAGAACTATGATAATTTAGATATCATTTCATTCTATTCTCATCTGGCAGCAAGTGAAGACCCAAAAGAGAAAGATTTTACTAAACAACAAATTGATTTGTTTGATGCGACCAGCTCTTCATTAAGAAGTATTCTTCCCAATATCCCATTAAGGCATATTTCAAATACTTCTGGAATTATCAATTACCCCGAAGCTCAATTTGATATGGTAAGATTGGGCATTGGTTTATATGGTTTTGGAAACGACAAAAAAGCAACATCTACATTAAGGAATGTTTGTAATTTAAAAACGAAAATATCTCAAATTCAAAATATTTCAAAGGGAGAAACGGTTAGTTATAACCGAAAATTTACAGCAAAAAATCCTGCAAAAATTGCAATTTTACCAATTGGTTATGCTGATGGTGTCAACAGAAATTTAGGAAACGGAATTTCATCTGTGTATATTAACAAACAAAAGGCAACAATTGTTGGAACTATTTGTATGGATATGATGATGATAGATGTAACTGATATAGATTGCAGCGAGGGAGATGAAGTGGTTATTTTTGATCATCAGGATCATATTTTAGAATCTGCGAAAAAAACAACTACCATTTCGTATGAGATACTTACTTCCATTTCTCAACGGGTAAGGAGGAAGTTAATTAATTGATTTTATAGTATATTTGTTTTTCACTAATCCAAAATTATATTTATATGTTAAAAGAGTTTAAAGAGTTTGCACTAAAAGGTAGTTTACTTGATATTGCAGTAGGTTTTGTAATGGGTGCTGCATTTAAAAGTGTAGTAACATCATTTACAGCCGGAATTGTTTCTCCGTTAATTGGTTTATTGTTCAATGCTGATCTTAAAGATCTGAAATGGATTGTAAAAGAAGGTGTTGCAAATGCCGAAGGTAAAGTAGAAGGTACCATTGCTGTTCTTTATGGAGAATTTATTACGACCATAATTGATTTTATTATTGTTGCTTTTGTGATGTTTTTGATTGTTAAAGCGGTAAATAGTATGAAAAGAAAAGAGGAAGAAGCCCCTGCTGCTCCAAAAGGACCAACGCAGGAAGAGTTATTGGTTGAAATTAGAGATCTGTTAAAAAAATAGAACACTTTAATGTGTCTGTAAAAACTAAAGGGTTTCATTGTAAAAATGAAACCCTTTTTTGCTTGTTATGCAGTTAATTGATAAAATCAATTAACTTTCAAAATAATTTATTTCATAAGTTAAATCAGCAAATTGTCTAAACATTTCACTCACTCCGCAATAGCGTTCCTGAGATAATTTTACAGATTTTTCAATTTTATCTTTTTGAAAATCACTACCATAAAAGTTGTAGGTTATATGTACTTTATGATAATATTTTGGATGAACATCCGTAAGTTCTCCACTTACATTAATAGTAAGATCCTTTACTTCAGCCCTCATTTTTTTTAATAATGAAACAACATCCAATCCCGAACAACCGGCTAAAGATGTTAACATTAATGCTTTAGGACGAACTCCGTTGTTTTCCCCGCCTACATCTTCTGCTGCGTCAATATTAAAACTACCACCAACGTTATCAGCATTAAAAAGCATTTTTCCTTTCCATTGTATATTTACTTGTTCTGCCATATCAATATTAAATTTTATAATTATTAAGGTGGCGAAAATACAATTTTTTTTTGAGAAATTTTTTATGAAAAATTCTCAAATGGAGAGTGAGCCAAAATGGATAGTTGAACTAATTATGATGTGTTGAGTTGCATATAGGAATAATACCCTCACAGGTATCATAATTCTATGTATTTAGATGATGCTATCTCTTTTTATAAAACAATTGTTTTATAGTTGTTATTAGATAATTTTACACCGGTTCCTTTTATATTGGAATAAGAGATCTTACCCGATTCTATATTAACACCGTCGGCAATATCTTCTGATAATAGCATTGCTCCGTCCATATCAACATAATCTAATTCTGGCAATAAATGTGCTATTGCAGAAATTCCAATAGAAGATTCGGTCATACAACCTACCATTTTGTTCATGCCAAGTTCTTGCGCCTTTTTTAGCATACGTCTTGCAGGAGTGAGACCGCCACATTTAACTAGTTTGATATTGATTCCATGAAAATGATCATGACATTTTTCTACATCAGCCTCTACCTGACAACTTTCATCGGCAACAATTGGTAAAACAGATTCTAAAAATACTTTTCTGGCACCCTCCCAGTCTTCGGCAGGTAATGGTTGCTCCAAAAATTCAACCCCCAATTTTTTTAATTCAACTGCATTTTTAATTGTTTCCTCTGCAGTCCATGCACAATTGGCATCAATTCGGAAAATGGCATCTGAGTGTTTTCGTAGCTCTTTTACAATTTCAATATCATTTTTAGTCCCTAATTTGATCTTATAAACAGGCCAGGGTGTTTCTTGCATTTTAGCAACCATTTTTTCAATAGTGTCAATACCAATGGTATAATTCGTCAACGGATTACTATCGATACCATAGTTCCATATTTCATATAATTTCTTGCCTTTTTTTCTTGCATGAAGATCGTTATAAGCAATGTCTAAAGCACATAAGGCAAACATATCCTCTTTTAAATAAGGATACATTTTTTTCCAGAATTCTTCCGGAGTTTCCTCTGTGTTTTCTTCAATTATTTCTTTACAATTTTGAAGATCCTGTATCATATTTTCCAAAGTTTTATGGTAATATGGATTTTCAGAAGCTTCACCAAAACCAGAAATATTTCCATCTCTTAATTCAACGATCATGGTTCTTTTAAAATCAAATGATTGTCGGGAAATAGTAAAGGTGTGTTTTAGTTTTAGATCATAAGACCGTATAATTATTTGCATGTTTTTGCATTTATCTACGCGTTACAAATGTAGATATTTAATTTGATATAGAAAAGTATATGACTAATTCTAAAGAATCATACCATAATTCTCCATATCTGGGCTACTAAAAATGTAATAATAAAACCCATAATTACAGGTAAAACAGATGCTACAACAGTCCATTTTACACTATTGGTTTCTTTATAAATGGTATAGATAGTTGTACTGCACGGATTATGCAACAAGCTGAATAACATAATATTAACAGCTGTTAGCAATGTCCATCCACCTGCTTTTAGAATATTGCCTGTTTCATTTGCCGAGCTTAATTCAAACATTACACCTGCACCTTCTCCTCCTGGAATTCCGGTTACCAAAACCGTAAGCATAAGTATGGTTGGAATTACAATTTCATTTGCCGGAATTGCAACTATAAATGCTAAAAGAATTACTCCATTTAAACCGATCAAAAATCCAAACCCATCTAAGAAATTTATGGTCCATGCTGCAATACTTTCATTTCCTATATAAATATTGGAGATCAACCAAATAACTGCACCTGCCGGTGCTGCAAAGACAATAGCACGCCATAAAACAATTAAGGTTCTGTCAATTAATGAAGTATAAATAGTTTTCCAAAACCTTGGTGGTCTATAAGGCGGGAGCTCTAAATTAAAAGTAGAAACTTCTCCTTTTAATACCGTTTTTGATAATGCCCAGGAAACTAAAAACATAAATGCGATACCTAATATGGCAATAGAAATTACTGCAGAAAGGGAAGCAATTCCTGATAAAGATTTGGGAACAACTGCACCGATAAATATGGTTGCTATTAAAATTTGTGTAGGCCACCTACCATTACATAAAGAGAAATTATTTGTGATGATAGCGATCAATCTTTCTCTCGGACTATCAATAATTCTTGTGGCAACAACACCAGCAGCATTACAACCAAAACCCATACTCATAGTTAAAGCCTGTTTTCCATGTGCTCCCGATTTACGGAATAAATTATCCATATTAAATGCTACCCTTGGTAAATAACCAAAATCTTCAAGCAATGTAAACATGGGAAAAAATATTGCCATGGGAGGCAGCATTACCGCAATTACCCAGGCAACTGCTAAATATACACCATCAATTAAGAACCCGCTTAACCACCAGGGCATATGTGTGCTAACTGCGAAATTTTTTAATAATGGATGTACAGTATCTAAAAAGAAATTGGCTAATAATGAGGAAGGATAATTTGCTCCTTCAATGGTTAACCATAAAACGATGCTCAGGATAAAAAACATGATAGGAAATCCCCAAATTTTACTGGTTACTATTTTATCGATCTTTCTATCAAAACTAAATTTTTTAAACTGATCATTTACAGAAAGTGATTTTTTTGCAATTTCAGAGGCATCGGCATAAATTCCTTCCGCAAGGTGATCATGAAAATCATCCCCTATTTCCACGCGCAGATCGTGGGATAAATTTAGGATATCTTCTATGTTTTTTTTCTTCATTTTAAACAAATTCCTTTTTTAATAGAGCATTAACAATTCTGTCATCACCTTCCAGTAAACGAAATGCGATCCATCTGCTATTTGGAATTTCAGGAAACTGCTCTTTAATTTCTGCACTTAATTTTTCAACAGCAGATAAAATGTCTTTTGATACATTTTTAATTCGATGAGGTTTACAAATGATCTTTCCGTTTGCAACTTCACTTACTGTTTGGATTAGTTCGGGTATCCCTTCGTTAAATCTGGCACTTGTTGGAACTACTGGAATTCCAAGATCCCGGGCTAATGTTCGTTCATCAATTTCAATTTTATTTCGTTTTGCTTCATCCATTAAATTCAAACACAAAACTGCCTTATCTGTAATTTCCAGAATTTGTAAAACCAGGTTTAAATTTCTTTCCAATCTGTTTGCATCTACTACTATGATTGTAACATTTGGTTTTCCGAAAAGGATAAAATCACGGGCAACTTCCTCATCCTGAGAAGTTGATAGTAATGAATAAGTTCCGGGAAGATCAACTAACTTATATTTTTGATCATTGTATTCAAAGGCTCCTTCTGCTCTTACCACAGTTTTTCCAGGCCAGTTACCTGTGTGTTGTCTTAAACCTGTCAGGGAATTGAACACCGTACTTTTTCCTGTATTTGGATTGCCTGCCAGAGCAACAACAAAATCAAAACTATCAGTGTTAACGCCTAGTTTTTTAAGCCCCTCAGCATTAACATGTGAACAGGTATCACAAGTGCTTTTTGTTACTTTATTATGCATGATTTTGATTTTTTTGGATAAGAATATGAGAAGCCTGACTGTTTCTCAATGCAATACTTGTACCTTTTATTAAATATGCTTTAGGATTGTTTAACGGACTTAAAAGATCAATACTGATATCTGCTCCTTTTACAAAGCCAAGGTCCAGTAATCTCCTTCTGTTTTCTCCACGGCTTTCTTTTGAAATTCCTATAATTTTTGCAGTTTCATTTTCTAATAAACCAGAAAGACGGAATTTATTCTTTTCCAAAGTGACCTGATTATTTTGTAATTCAACAGTGATATTAGCAGCAACGATAGGAGCCAATGCAAATTCTTCTCCCTCTGCATAAAAAACAATATTTTTGGTATTATTCTCTATAACTCTGATTTGAGAACCTATATGGATATTTTTAGCAATAATTTGTTTGTAGATCACTTCCGGTTCATCTTCAATATGTGTTATTATTCCAATGGAATTAATTTTTAAAGTTGGTAATGGATCTCCGTTTAATTTTGCAATTACACCTTTTTTTGTTGGAATTGGATCACCATGTGGATCAAAAATCGGATTACCTAATGCGATTGCTAATTTGTTGGTTTCTTCAAAACTCAGTTTATGCTCCATTTTTTCTGCCTGATCATGCCATTCAGTTTTTTCAAATCCGGTTTTTTCGGCCAGATACTTTTCCCATAAACGGTGAACCCTTACAATTCGTACAGCATATTCTTTACCTTGATTCGTTAGTTTTAAAAAACCTTTATCAGAAATAATTAATTCATTAATGGTCATTTGTTTAACAACTTCGACAATTTGATCATTTTTGAATTTTAATAATGCAGTCAGACCATTGATATCCATTTTGTTTCCTGCAATTTCACTGTGGTACAATTGTTTTAAAACATCTTCTATCACAGTTTTTTCGTTGTCCTTTAAATTATTTTTCATTTTCCAATACCATCCTTTTTCAGGCCAAAACAGGAGGAATAGAAGTATACAAATACCCAAAAAGATCAATAATGCAGAAACAGGATTATAAGAAATCATTTAAAGTGTTTTAAATATAAATTTTTTGCTACATCTTTTGAAAGGACCATATGATGTGTTCTGGTTTCAATATGGATTGAATTATCAAATTCTTCCATATCAATTATTTTTATGCGATCTCCCAATGCTATATTTTTTTTATTTAAATAGTTTAAAAAAGATTTGGATGAATCTTTTACGCTGTTTAAAATTCCAAGATTTCCAACTTTCAGATCCAGCAGGCAAATGGCATTGTTAATTGGAATTCTTCCATTTTTATCAGGAATTGGATCTCCATGTGGATCAAATTTTGGAAAATGAAGAAAACTATCAAGATTATTGGTCAATGATTCTGATTTTATATGCTCTAATTGTTCGGCAATTTCATGAACTTCTTCCCAGTTGTAGTGTAATTTTTCAACCAAAAAATATTCCCACAATCTGTGTTTTCTAATCACTTTTAATGCAATTATTTCTCCTTTATCTGTCAAAGAAACTCCCTGATATTTTTTATAATCTACCAAATCTTTTACTGCAAGTTTTTTAAGCATATCCGTTACAGAAGAAGGTTTTGTATTCATTTTTGTAGCAAGTAAGTTGGTATTAACACTTTTATTCACTTCAGAATGAAGTGAATAAATATTTTTTAAATAATTTTCTTCCGCTTGTGAAAACATAAATATATAATTTATACAAATATAAATAAATATTTAGATATATCTAAAAGCATATTATAAAATACTTTTGTATAAATTTTATAATATGTAGTATGATTGATTTTTAGATGAAACTAAATTTAAACAAGCCTAAGAAATTATACATTTGAAACAGATATAATTTGAGTTCTATTGTACTCAATCTAATTTAGAAAGAGCAGCTATAAAGAAAATGACTACAATGATACACCTCTTCTCCAGGGAATAAAATCATCCTGTTGCAGCAACATACTTTTCGTTTCTATTTTTCCACTAGCAACTTCAATTATTAGGTTTAAAAGTTTATTAGCCAGTTCTTGCATGGTTTTTACTCCCTGGATGATCATTCCGGCATCAAAATCGATAATATCAGTCATGGTATTTGTCAATTTTGTGTTGGAAGAAACCTTTATCACAGGAACAATTGGATTGCCTGTTGGAGTTCCAAGTCCTGTGGTAAATAAAACTAAATTAGCACCCGATCCAACCAAAGCTGTTGTACTCTCCACATCATTTCCTGGGGTACACAATAGATTTAATCCTGATTTTGATAAATATTCTCCATAGTCCAACACATCAACTACAGGAGAAGATCCTCCTTTTTTTGCAGCTCCGGCTGATTTCATGGCATCGGTAATTAAACCATCTTTTATATTTCCGGGAGATGGATTCATATCAAAACTGGATCCTGCATTTATTACTGCTGTTTCAAAATCCTCCATTAATTTTAAAAACTTTGTAGCATTGGTATTATTTTTACATCTGTTGATGATTTCCTGTTCTACACCACAAAGCTCTGGAAATTCTGAAAGGATAGCTGTACCACCAAGAGCTACCAGCATATCTGAAACTTGTCCTAAAAGTGGGTTTGCAGAAATTCCGGAAAAACCATCTGACCCACCACATTCCAAACCTATTTTCAAATGAGATACTGGTGCAGGTTTTCTTTTGATATTATTAGCTTTTTTGATCTCTTCAAAAGATTCTTTAATAACTAATTGAAGCATTTGATCAACTGTCTCCAATTTTTGTTGTTCATAAATTAAAACAGGCTTTTTTAAATTAGGATTGATCTTTTTTAAAGCATCATTAAAAACTTCGATTTGTAGATTTTGACAACCTAAACTTAGTACCGTGGCTCCTGCTACATTTGGATTGTTCACATAACCCGCCAGTAATTTTGCCAATGATTCTGCATCCTGCCTGATAGCACCACAACCACCTTCATGCGTAATAAATTTTACTTTTATATTTTCAAAAACGGCTTCTTTATCTTCACTAGCCAGATCTTGTTTGTCACCATATTCATTATGAACCAATGATCTTAAAAGCAATTGATGCTTACTTGTATTTTGTTTTAGTAATTCTTTTTCAAAAATATCTTTCAAAATTTCAATATTCCGGTTTTCACAAAAAACAAGTGGAAAGAACAACCAAACATTATCTGTTCCAACCTGTCCATCTTCTCTGTGATATCCTAAAAATGTTTTATTCTTCCAGTTATCAACTTTAGGAGGAATCCAATCAATGTTTGCAGTTTTTTTTGTGACTACCTGACTTTTATGTTCAACGTTATTTGTAGTTAGAACTTCTCCTCTTTTTATAAGTGAAGTAGATTCCCCTACTAAAACACCATACATGATTACTTTTGCTCCCTTGCCAATTGTGTGTAAGGCAAATTTATGTTTTGCCTTGACTTTTGTTATTATTTCTATATCTGTACTCTCAAAAGAAATATGTTCTCCTACATGAAGATTAACCAATGCTACTGCTACATTATCAGAGGAATGAATTTGTAATATTTTCTTTTGCATGTATTTTATTTATATTTTTTCTTAAAATTGATAAAGCCTTGCTCGATGCCATTTTTTCCTATTTCTTCTAAGGCTAAAGACATTGCCTGATGTAATCCCTCAATTAAATTTAAATCTTGTCCCCAGAAGCTCTGATTTTCTAAAACGCCTTTTACAATCTTAGAAGGATCTTTCGAAGTCCATATTTGAGAAAAAGCATCTATTATTTCATTGCTGTCCTGAACGGGTAATTTATTTCCCTGCCAGTTACCTTTATAAAATTGAACCAAACAAGCAAAAGAATAAGTCAAATGCACGGGTATTTTGTTGTTTAATTCGATATATTTAAGCAAACTAGGTAAAACTCTAACCTTAAATTTTGCTACGGTATTTAAGGCTATACTGGATAATTGATGCTCAATAAAAGGATTTCTAAAACGATCAAATACTTCTTCTGCAAAATTATTAAGTTCCTCTTTTTCCAAATCCAGAGTTTCTATAATTTCATCAAAAACAGCTTTTTTAATAAATTCTCCTGTAAATTCATTTTCAACGGTTTCTTTTACAGTCGAATTTCCAAACAATATTGAAAAAGGAACCATTGCTGTATGGGCACCATTTAAGATTCTAACTTTTCGAGTTCGAAAAGCTTGCATATTATCAACTATTTGAACGTTTAAACCGGTTTTATCAAAAGGTAGTTTTTCTTTTAAGGTACTGTTTCCCTCAATTACCCATAAAAAGAAGGGCTCAGCCGTTACAATCAAATTATCCTTATAATCTAACTGGGCATTATAATTTTCAATTTGATCTTTAGGGTATCCTGGTACAATTCTATCTACTAAAGTATTATGAAAAGTATTATGATTTAAAAGCCAGGTTTTAAAATCGGTTTCCAGTGACCATTTCTCACTGTATTTTAAAATGATCTCCTTTAAGTTATCAGCATTATAATTAATTAATTCACAGGGTATTATTGTTAATCCTTTGTCGGGATTACCGTTAAAGCATTTAAACCTTTCATATAATAATAAGGTAAGTTTTGCAGGAAATGAATTTGGAGGTTGCATATTTGGTGTATCCTTAGGATCGAAGGAAATTCCGGCCTCTGTGGTGTTTGAAATGATAAACTCAAGATCTTCTTCTTTTGCTAACTGCAAATATTCTTTAAAATTGGAATATGGATCGATTCCTTTTACAATGTTGGTAATTAATTCTTTTGTTTGAATTTCTTTTCCATTCTTAATGCCATTTAAGAACAAGGTATAGAACCCATCCTGTTTGTTTAGCATATTGATCAAACCCTTTTCAATGGGTTGCACAACAGCTATTCCGGCATTAAAATTTATTTCATTATTTAATTGCTGAAAAGCAAAATCAACAAAAGCTCTTAAAAAATTACCTTCTCCAAATTGAACTACCTTAATGGCTAATTTCGTATTAAGTTGAAGATTTTTTCTATTGAGTTTTTTCATATTAAATTTTATAGATCAAAAAGACTTGGTAACCACAAACTTAATTGTGGGAAATAAGTAACTATAAACAGTGCTAAGATCATTACTAAAAATAGTGGAATCAAAGGTTTGATCACTTTTTGAATGGTTGTTTTTGCAATTCCTACTCCTACAAAGAGGACTGATCCTACAGGAGGCGTTGTTAGGCCAATACAAAGATTCAATACCATGATAATTCCAAAATGAATTGGATCCATTCCTAGTTTTGTAACTACTGGTAAAAAAATTGGTGTAAAAATTAGTACAGCAGGTGTCATATCCATAAAAATCCCTACAAATAATAGTATTAAATTGATAATCAATAGTATAACTACTTTATTATCACTTACTTGTAATAACACATTACTTATTTCCTGTGGTATTTTTTCATAGGACATTACCCAAGACATACTCATGGAAGCACCTATCAATAGCATTACTATTGCAGTAGTGACAGATGAATCTAGTAATATTTGAGGTAAATTTGTTAAGGTAATTTCTTTGTAAATAAAGCCTAAAATTAAGGTGTAAAGAACAGCTATTGCTGATGCTTCAGTTGCTGTAAAAATACCGGTTACGATTCCGCCTATTACCACAATCAATAAAAATAAACTGGGAACAGCATCTACAAAAGTTTTGAATACTTGTTTAAGAGAACTTCTTTCGCCTACTTTATAACCTTTTCTCTTTGCCCAGATCATGGCAACTATCATTAAAAATAATCCGGTTAGAATTCCCGGAATATACCCTGCTAAAAATAATGCTGCAATAGAAACTCCTCCGCTGGCAAGCGAATAAACAATCAAAACATTACTGGGTGGAATTACCAATCCAATGGTTGCAGATGTAATATTCACAGCAGCTCCAAATTCTTTGGAATAACCTTCTTTTTCCATTTCAGGACCCAAAATGCTTCCCATTGCTGATGCTGATGCCATAGCAGAACCGGCAATCGCGCCCATCATCATGGCGCCAATCACATTGATCAAAGCAAGACCTCCCGGAAGAGAGCCAACCAGCGTTTTCGCAAAAGCGATAAGTCGATGGGCGATACCCCCCTTATTCATTAATTGTCCTGATAGTACAAAAAACGGGATTGCCAGAAGCGCAAAACTATCAAGCCCTGCAGCCATTCTTTGCGATATTGTTGTAAAAGCAGGTATTGCAGGAAAACTTACCAGCATGGTAAGTAAAGAAGATATGGCTATACTCCATGCTACCGGTGTACCAATTGCCAGGAGAACTATAAAACTTAAAACTAAAACAATTACAGGTATATATTCAGCCATCATTATTTATTTAGAAGGTCAGAAGTTTTATAATAAATGATCAATAACCCACTTAGGGGTAAAACTAAATATACCAGTGCAAGTGGTATTTGTAACGCAGGTGAGTGTTGTTTTAAAATGTAAGTGAGATAAACCAAACGGATACCACCGATTACCATTGCAAAAAACACGAATGAAATGATGATAAAATCAACCACTTTTGCTAATTTTTTTCTATTGGTTTCATTTAGTTTTGATGGTAATACATCAATGGCAACATGCATATTTTTTCCAGATACAAAAGCGGCTCCTAAAACTCCTATCCAGATCATTAGGTAACGTGCAAGTTCATCAGTAAATGAACTTGGAGTAGTCATTATATATCTTGTAAAAACCTGCCATAATACATTTACTACCATAATTGACATGATAATGATCAAAACGATGCCAAGGATTTTATCTATTTTTTTTCTTAATGTCATTTTACTCGGTATTTTTAATTTCCTGAATTAATCTATAAATTTCTTTTTCTTTTTTGAATTGATCATACATGGATTCCACTTTATCAGAAAAAAGTTTTTTATCTGGTTTGATAACTTCAACGCCTGCTTTTATTACTTCCTCCAGGGCCTCTTCTTCCGCCAGCAGCCATAATTTTCTTTGGTATTTTACTGAATAATCAGCAGCAGCTTGTAGCCACTTTTGCTCTTCATCAGATAATCTGTTCCATGTTGGAGTTCCAATAAGCAAAACATCAGGTAACACCGTATGTTCATCCAATGAATAATATTTACAAACCTCATAATGCCTTGATAAATAAAAGCTTGGCGGATTATTTTCTGCTCCATCAACAACGCCTTGCTGCAAGGAAGTATACAATTCTCCCCACGAAATTGGAGTAGGAGAGCCCCCTAAACTGCTTACCATATTCATTGCCGAAACACTTTCCATTACTCTTATTTTAAGTCCTTTTAAGTCGTCAGGAGTATTTATCGGTTTGTCTTTGGTATAGAAACTTCTGCTTCCTGCATCATAATATCCCAATCCTTTTAACCAAAATTGTTCTCCATCATCCAGTAATTCTTTTCCAATTGCACTATCAAGTACACGAAAAGAATGTTCTCTGTTTTTAAATAGAAAGGGCAATCCGAATATTTTCATTTTTGGAGCAAAATTCTCCAAAACACCTGCTGAAACTTTGGTCATATCTAAACTTCCTATTTGTAAGAGTTCAATACATTGACGTTCGGTACCTAATTGCTGACTTGGATAAACCTCAATAATCATTTTACCGTCGGAAATGCTATCAAGAACATCACCCATTTTCACCATTGCTTTGTGTACCGAGTGGTTTATGTCTAAACCATGTGCAAGGGTAATTGTCTTTGCTTTTTTAACCTGAGTACAATTGGTAAATCCAGCAAGAATAAAAATTATCAGTATAAAAGATCTAAAATGCATAATATCCGATTAAAATTTAAAATATTCTTTTGCGTTGTTATAACTGATATCCTGAATGATCTTACCAATCCATTCTATATCGTTAGGTAACTCGCCTTTTTCAATCTCTTCACCAAAAATATTGCAAAGGATTCTTCTAAAATATTCATGTCTGGGATAGGATAAAAAACTTCTTGAATCTGTTAGCATTCCAATAAAAGTACTGATCAAACCCATGTTCGACAATGCATTGATTTGTTTGGTGATGCCATCTTTTTGATCTAAAAACCACCAGCCAGATCCGAATTGTACTTTCCCTTTAACTGTACCATCATTAAAATTACCTATCATTGTTGCCAACATCTCATTATCTGCCGGATTTAGATTATAAAGAATTGTTTTAGTCAATTTATCCTTACTGTCTAATGTGTTTAAAAATCTGGATAAACTTTCTGCCTGAGAATAATCTGCAATAGAATCCCAGCCTGTATCCGGACCTAATTTTTGCAACATTCTTTGGTTATTATTTCTCAAAGCACCTAAATGAAATTGCTGTACCCATCCAAATTCATGATATGATTCTGCCAAAAACAGAGAAATAGCACTT
>Ga0190293_1000474_pt1 | contig 14352 bp, 14 predicted proteins | sample 48693001_MG_FD_161671 | JGI IMG/M metagenome (GOLD analysis project Ga0190293, IMG submission 161671) | Hydrothermal vent microbial mat bacterial communities from Southern Trench, Guaymas Basin, Mexico - 4869-30-0-1_MG | ecosystem: Environmental > Aquatic > Marine > Hydrothermal vents >... | reverse complement strand
GCAATCCTCCGGCTTGTTCTAATATAGGTGTTTTAGGACGAAGATAAAGATGATAGGTGTTTCCTAAAATAATATCAGCATTGATATCTTTTTTTAGTTCTGTTTGATGAACTCCCTTTACAGATGCAACGGTTCCAACAGGCATAAAAATTGGAGTTTCTATTTTACCGTGATCGGTAGTAATTACTCCTGCCCTTGCCTTTGAGTTTTGGTCTTTACCTTTTATTTCGAAATTCATTTATTCTCTTTTACCTACTTAAAATGAGATTCCCTCCCAATAATTATCGGAATTCATGGGAATGACAATTTTACACATTAAACCTGAAATTCATCATATCACCATCCTGCACAATGTATTCTTTTCCCTCTACAGCGAGTTTTCCTGCCTCCCGAACTTTTGCCTCACTACCATAATGAACAAATTCATCATATTTTATTACTTCAGCACGAATAAAGCCTTTTTCAAAATCTGTATGAATGACTCCAGCAGCTTTTGGTGCAGAATCTCCTATATGAATTGTCCAGGCCCTAACTTCCTTCTCTCCTGCAGTAAAATATGTCTGTAGATTTAAAAGTTCATAAGCAGCACGAATAAGTTTTGAAACACCTGGCTCGGTCAATCCAAGGTCTTCTAAAAACATTTGTCTTTCTTCATATTCTTCCAGTTCCATTATATCTGCTTCTGTGGCAACAGCCAAAACCAATACCAATGCATTCTCATTTTTAACAGATTCTTTCAAAGCTTCCACATAAGCATTTCCACTAACCGCAGATGCCTCATCCACATTACAAACATATAAAACAGGCTTATCTGTTAAAAACTGCAAAGGTTTTACAAACTCTTCTCTTTCTTTATCAGTTAACTCAATTGCTCTAACAGAATTTGCATTTTCTAAACCTGTTTTGACTTTTGTGAGCACATCCAATTCCTTAAGCGCCTGTTTATCACCTGTTCGAGATGCTTTTTTTACTTTATCCAATTTTTTATCAACTGTTTCCAGATCTTTCAATTGCAATTCAAAATCAATGATTTCTTTATCTCTTACAGGATCAATAGTTGTTTCAACATGTATTATATTGTCATTATCAAAACAACGAACTACATGTAAAATAGCATCTGTTTCGCGAATATTTGCTAAAAATTTATTCCCTAATCCTTCCCCTTTACTAGCTCCTTTTACTAATCCTGCAATATCAACGATTTCTACAGTTGCCGGCATGACTCTTTCCGGATTAACTAGTTCTTCCAGTTTTTCCAATCGAGAATCAGGTACATTTACTACACCCAAATTTGGTTCTATCGTACAAAAAGGGAAATTTGCTGATTGAGCTTTAGCATTTGATAAACAATTAAATAGAGTTGATTTTCCAACATTTGGCAGTCCTACAATTCCAGCTTTCATTCTTTCGTGTTTTTTATTTTTTTAAGTGTGCAAATATAGTGTTATATCTTTAATATTTTTTTATTTTATTTCCATAAAAAAAGCTGTCAAAAAAGACAGCTTTCAATAATTTATTCTAAGTTTTATTATATCAACATGCCTGCTGCTACCGTTTCATTGGTATTATCATCAATTAATATAAAACTACCTGTTTTTCTGTTTCTTACATATTCATCCATTAAAATTGGAGAAGTGGTTCTTATTTTAACCTTGCAGATGTCATTCATATTGATTTCTTTATCATCAAGAACTCTTTTTAATGTGTTAACATCCACTTTGTACTCTACCTCTTTAATCATTGCCATTGGTTGATTTGTGGTATGCTTCAAAGTGTATTTTGCTCTTGGTCTTGCCGAATTATCATTGAACCAACAGATCATTGCTGATAGATCTTGTGTTTTTTCTGGTACATTATTACGTTTAACGATCATATCACCTCTACTAAGGTCAATATCATCTTCCAAGGTCATTGCAATACTCATTCCAGCAAAAGCCTGATCAATATAATTTTCATATTGATTGATCGTTTTTATCTTTGAATCAAATCCAGAAGGCATTAACCTTACTTCATCTCCAACTCTAAAAATACCTCCTTCTACCGCTCCTGCATATCCTCGATAATCTCTATTTTCTTCATCCTGCGGACGTAATACCGTTTGTACCGGAAAACGGGCATCAATCATATTGCTATCACTGGCTATGTGAATGGTTTCCAAAGTATGCAATAGTGGTGCATTTTGAAACCAGGGAGTTTGATCTGACCTAAGTACAACATTATCTCCCATCAAAGCACTTATTGGAATATAACGTACATCTTTAAAGCTCATTTTTGATGATATCTCTTCATATTGTCGAACAATATCATTAAAAACTTCTTCACTGTAATCAACAAGATCCATTTTATTTACGCAAACGATCACATGTGAAATTTGTAATAAAGAAGCAATAAAAGAATGACGTTTGGTTTGCTCGATTACCCCTTTTCTTGCATCGATCAAAACTATGGCAACATTTGCAGTAGATGCTCCGGTAACCATATTTCTGGTATATTGAATGTGCCCCGGCGTATCGGCAATGATAAACTTTCTTTTTGGTGTTGTAAAATATCTGTAGGCAACATCAATGGTAATTCCCTGCTCACGTTCATCTTTTAAACCATCTGTGAACAAAGCCAGATCTACTGTCTCCAAACCTTTTCTTTTACTTGTTTTTTCAACAGAAGCTATCTGATCTTCAAAAATTGATTTTGAATCATAAAGTAATCTTCCTATTAAAGTACTTTTACCATCATCAACACTACCTGCAGTAGTAAAACGTAGTAATTGGTTATTATCTAAACTCATTGTTATTTTTTTATAATTTTTTAGAATTCTGAAATAAATTCAGGATTAAAAATACCCTTGTCTTTTACGATCTTCCATAGACGATTCACTTCTTTTATCATCTGCTCGATTCCCTCTTTCCGTTTGACGCATAGCCGAAACTTCTTCCACAATTTTTTCTAAAGTATCTGCTTCACTTTCAATACCTCCTGTAATGGTAATATCACCTAGGGTTCTAAATCGAATTTTCTTTTTGTGAATTTCTTCTCCATCCTGCTTGATCAAATATTCCGATACAGGAATCCAGCTTCCATTTCTAAAAACAACTTCCCGATCATGTGCATAATATAAGGAAGGGATTTCAATATTTTCTTTAAGGATATAATTCCATACATCCATTTCTGTCCAGTTACTTATCGGAAAAGCTCTAAAATGTTCTCCCTGATTCATTTTACCATTGAACAAATTCCATAATTCAGGTCTTTGATTCTTTGGTGACCATTGTCCAAAATCATCACGATGTGAGAAAAAACGTTCTTTTGCTCTTGCTTTTTCCTCATCACGCCTTCCTCCACCAATAGCACAATCGATCTGGTTTTCTTCAATAGCATCCAATAAAGTCGTTATTTGCAATTCATTACGAGTTGCATTCTTTCCTTTTTCTTCTACCACTCTTTTATCATTAATTGCTTTTTGAACAGAACCCACAATTAATTGTGCTCCGAATCGTTCAATTAAATCATCTCTAAATTGAATGGTTTCAGGAAAATTATGACCCGTATCAATGTGCATCAACGGAAATGGTATTTTTGCCGGATAAAATGCTTTATATGCCAAATGTGCTAATACGATAGAATCTTTACCTCCTGAAAACAAAATTACAGGATTTTCAAATTGAGCATAAACTTCACGCAAAACAAAAATTGCCTCCGCTTCCAGTTCATCCAAATAATTTAAGAAATATTTAGTCATTTTTTATTTTGTTTTTAATCTTATTATAAATTAATTCAACAGATTCTTCTACTGTTTTGTTATCTGTTATTATTTCAATAGCAGAATCCTCTGGTTTTTCATAAGGAGCATTTACTCCAGTAAAATCCTTGATCTCCCCTGCTCTTGCCATTTTATATAAACCCTTCACATCTCGCTTTTCACATTCTTCCAAAGAGGTGTTTACAAAAATTTCGACAAAGTTATCTTTTCCTACAATATTTTCAATATTCTTTCTGTCTTTTTTATAAGGAGAAACAAATGCTCCAAAAACAATTAACCCTGCATCTACCATCAGATTTGCTACCTCAGCAATTCGACGAATATTTTCTGTTCTGTCTTCCGGACTAAAAGTCAGATCCTTATTAATTCCTTTACGGATATTATCACCATCTAGAGCATAGGTTTTATAACCCTCCTGAAATAATTTATACTCCAATGCATTTGCTATAGTGGATTTTCCGGAACCCGACAAGCCTGTAAACCAGATTAAAAAAGAATTTTGTTTATTTAAACCCCTTCTGTTTTCTCTATTTACCTGATAATTATGTTTGACAATATTTTTATCCATTTTGTTAAAATTTTCTTTGCTCTAATCCATAATCCATTTTATACCAAACCCTTTCATGTAAATAGTATAAAACCATTTTAGTTATGACTTCGGCAAAACCAATTTTTAAACCCGTTAGCGGATTTCCAGATATGATCCATGCCAAAAGCATCGTATCCATCGTTCCAATAAATCTCCAGGTAACTGTTTTAGCTATATGACGTTTTTTACTTTCAAGAACTCTTCCATCTTTAGTCAAGTTAATTTTAAACCAAACCCTTTCATGAAAATAATACAATAACATTTTAGTAATTACTTCTGCCGCTCCAATTTTTAAACCAACCAATGGATCACCGGAAATAATCCACGAAAGAATAATTGTATCGATGGTTCCAACAATTCTCCAGGTAATTGTTTTTGCAATATGCCGCTTTTGTGAAGAATCTTTCATTATTTAGAAACCAAAAACCATGGATTCAATAAGTTTTCTTTATTGTAAAGAAGAGGTTTGTTTGTTTCATTCGAAATTACTCTTAATCCAACTGCTTCGCATATAGCCTGGCCAGCAGCAGTATCCCATTCCATGGTGGGCGCATATCGAGGATAAACATCTGCTCTTCCTTCTGCAACCAAACAAAATTTTAAGGAACTACCTTTGGATACAATTTCTACCTGATCAAAATCATTTTTTAAAGTTTCTACAAAATTCTGAGTAGCCTCACTCATATGAGAACGACTACCAACAACTCTAACCAATTTTTTGTTAGAAGAAGCCGGTTTAATTTCTTTGGATAAATCAGCTAAATTATCAAGATCAACTTTATGCTCTGATAAAACAGATTTTAAGGTTGTTTTTTTTGAAACGTCTGCAAAATAAAGTTCTTTCGTTACCGGAACATAAATAACGCCTAATAATGGTTTTCCGTTTTTCACTAACGCGATATTTACGGTAAACTCTCCATTACGCTTTACAAATTCTTTGGTTCCATCAAGCGGATCCACGATCCAACAGGTTTCCCAGTCTTTTCTTTCAGAAAATTCTAAATTTTTAATCTCTTCACTTATGATTGGAAATTCAGTGTTTTCCAAATAGGAAATGATAACATCATTGCACTTTTTATCTGCTAAGGTCAAAGGAGAATCATCTTCCTTGTATTCAACTCCCAAATCCTCTAACTGATATATCTTCATGATCTCATCACCACCATGAACAGCTGCCTGAACAGCAATTTTCAGATTTGCATCCATTACTAGGTATTTAATTCTAGGTATTTATCTACAAATATTTTAATCCCTTCTTCAATAGTAGTAGATGGCTTAAAATCAATATAATCATATAAGCTTTGCACATCAGCATAGGTAGATGGAACATCGCCTGGTTGCAATTCTTTATAAACAATTTTACCTTTTTTGCCCAATGCTTTTTCCACTGCATGTACATAATCCATTAAAGCTACCGGACTATTATTCCCTACATTGAATAATTGATATGGAGCCGAACTCACCGCAGGGTTGGGGTTTTTAGGATCGTATTTCGGATTATTTGCTTTTGGTGGTTTTGGAATCAATCGCTTAACACTTTCCACAATATCATCCACGTAAGTGAAATCACGACTCATTTTACCAAAATTAAATACTTCAAATTCTTTATCTTCCACAATGGCTTTTGTAAAAATATGCAATGCCATATCTGGTCTGCCCCATGGTCCATAAACCGTAAAGAATCTCAATCCGGTACTAGGAATATTATATAACTGTGCATACGAATGAGCCATCATTTCATTGGCTTTTTTGCTAGCAGCATACATTGCCAAAGGATGATCGGTATGATCACTGGTCTTAAAAGGAATATCCTGATTTAACCCGTAAACCGAACTTGAGGATGCATATACTAGATGTTTCACCGGATAATGTCTGCAACCTTCTAAAATATTTAGAAATCCAGTAATATTACTATCAACATATGCATGAGGGTTGATCAGAGAATATCTAACTCCTGCCTGGGCCGCAAGATTAACAACATAATCAAATCTGTAAGTTTTAAACAGATCCATCATATTGTCTTTATCTGTAAGATCTAATTTAATAAATGTAATATCACCTTCCACAGGTTTATTATAATGAATATCTTCTTTATTGATATTCATATCTTTTAATCTGGCATATTTTAGATTAACATCATAGTAGTCATTGATATTATCAATCCCAACAACTTTATACCCGTTTTTCAATAATAATTTAGACAAGTGATGCCCAATAAAACCAGCCGCTCCTGTTACTAAAATTACATCCTTTTTTTCACCCATAAGTTAATCTTTATTCTATGTAGATATTTATAACCTACTATCAATATTCTTTTTATCAAGAATTGATTTCACGTCAAATTTAACATGTTTACCGTTAACAAACTGACTCAAATCTAACTCTTTAAATTCTTTATGTGAAACCGCTAAAATTACAGCATCATAATTATTTTTTAGGTTTTCTTTTTCTGTTGTGAGGTCAACACCATATTCATTCTTTACCTCCTCAGCAGAAGCCCATGGATCAAAAATATCTACATTAACTGAATACGATTCTAATTCACGAATAATATCAATTGCACGGGTATTTCTAATATCCGGACAATCTTCTTTAAAAGTGATTCCTAATACAAGTATATTAGAGTTACTTACGGAAATTCCTTTTTTGATCATCAACTTGATGGTCTCTTGGGCAACATAAGGCCCCATACTATCATTTAGTCTTCTACCTGCAAGAATAATTTCAGGATTATAACCCAATTCAACAGCTTTGTGTGCCAAATAATAAGGATCTACGCCAATACAATGCCCTCCAACTAATCCTGGTCTAAATGGTAAAAAATTCCATTTTGTTCCTGCTGCTTCCAGAACATCATTGGTATCAATATCCATCAAACGAAATATCTTAGATAACTCATTCACAAAAGCAATATTCACATCACGTTGGGCATTTTCTATCACTTTTGCAGCCTCAGCTACTTTAATAGAGGATGCTTTATGCGTTCCTGCCACAATAATAGATCTGTAAACTTCATCTACATATTCTGCAATTTCAGGAGTTGAACCAGAAGTGACTTTTAAAATCTTCGTAACCGTATGTTCTTTATCTCCCGGATTAATCCTCTCTGGAGAATATCCAAGATAAAAATCTTTATTAAACTTCAGACCTGAGTTTTGTTCTAAATACGGCATGCAATCTTCTTCAGTTGCTCCTGGGTAAACTGTTGATTCATAAACAACAATATCATTTTTACTCAATATCTTTCCAATACTTTCACTTGCTTTATAAAGCGGAGTAAGATCAGGACGGTGATTTTTATCAACCGGAGTTGGAACTGTGACAACATAGAAATTAGCATCTTTTAATTCTTGCAGATCAGTAGTTAACCATAAACCTGTAGAATTATTTTTTAATTCTTCAAATGAAGAAAGGTTAACTGATTCAAGATCTTCAGGTGAAGTCTCTAAAGTATGGTCTTTATTTTGTTTTAATTCATCAACTCGTGGCTGATTAATATCAAATCCGACAACCTGATATTTTTTAGCAAATTCAACAGCTAACGGTAAACCAACATAACCTAATCCGACAATGGCAATTTTTGGGGTTTTCATATTTCAATTTTTTGAAGGTACAAATTTAATTAATTATAGTTTTTACAATACACTTTATATCATTAATTAACGACCATTCTAATATATATTGTTTATTAATCTTTATTTTCTCAGGCCAAATCACCTCATCGTTGTATTTTTTTGGATTCTTTTGTTTGGATAAGAGATTTTCCTCATTTTTAAACTTTAAAGTTGCCGGACTAGTAATTCCGGGTTTAACAGATAAAATAACCCTATCATCACCAATAAGTTTATCGGCATAACCGGGAACATCAGGTCGTGGACCAACCAAACTCATATCTCCAATCAACACATTTACCATCTGAGGTAATTCATCCAATTTAAATAATCTCAAAAATTTCCCGAAAGAAGTAATTCTGTCATCATTCTTTAAAGTGATAAAATCTTCTTTAGGAATATGCACTTTCATTGTTCTAATTTTAAAGATCTTAAAAAGCTTACCGTTCTCACCAACTCTATTCTGACTAAATAATCCAAATTTCTTTGTAGAACAAGTTGCTAAAATCATCAAAAACAGAATCGGAATAATAAAAATAACCAATCCTACAATTGAAAAAAAGAGGTCAAATACTCTTTTGACAATTCGTTGTCTTGTATTTAAACCTCCTAACTTATCCAAAAATCAATATTTGATCTGTTATTATGTAAATATCTTTTTCAGTTTACTTAAAAAAGACTTCTTTTCATTCGAGTGATATCCACTACCATATTTTCCGTAACCATAGCCATAACCGTAGCCGTAGCCATAACCCCTACCGTAAGAATTCTTCATCTTAAAATCATTCAGTACATAGGAGATATTTTTAACTTCGCCATTTACATATTTATCATCGATCATTTTAGGCATTCCTTTTTCAGAATAATTATGTCGAATCATATAAATAATTGCATCACTATATTTAAATAACTCTAAGGAATCTGCTACTAAACCTACAGGCGGAGTATCAATAATTATATATTCGTACTTTTCTTTCAATATTTCAAACAACTCATCGGTTCCTTCACTTAAAATAATTTCAGATGGATTTGGAGGCACAGGCCCCGATGGAATCACATCTAAATTCTTAATTTCAGAGCTAACAATTACCTCATCCAATCTTTTTTCACCAATCAAATAGTTAACAATTCCGTAAGTATTATCAATGCCAAAATCTTCGTGCATTTTAGGCTTTCGCAAATCAAAACCTACCAAAATAGTTTTTTTACCACTCAAGGCAAATACAGTTGCCATGTTAATTGCGGCCATTGTTTTACCTTCTTTACTAACAGATGATGTAATAACAATTGTTTTAGATTTACTATCTCGTTTAAATAAAAACTGAATATTGGAGCGTAAAGCTCTAAACGATTCAGCAATTGTAGAATTTGGCTTATGATAAACAGCTAAACGATTTTCATAATTATTTCTTCCTAAAACACCTAAAACCGGAATTTTATACATCCGTTCAATCTCCTCAACAGAACCAATTTTATTATCTAAAACTTCTTTGGTTACTATAAACAACAAGGGTAAAATAGTGCCCAGCATCAAACCTATTAAATAGTTAAAACTACCTTTAGGTTTAATTGGTAACTGTCCGATATCTTTTGCTTTATCAAGTATTTTAATATCAGAAACATTTGCTGCAATAGCAGTACCGGCCTCATAACTTTTTTGTTTTAAATAATTATAATTTGCCTCTGTAATATTGTATTTACGTTGAAAGTTTAATAATTTTTGTTCTTTAGGAGATAAAGTTCTAAGTCTGGAATTATTCCTTGCAATTTGTTTGCTCAAACTATTTAAACTGTTTCTGGTAGTGCTTTTCATTGTAGTAATATGCTCAAGCAATACCTTTCTTTCTAACCCAATTTCATTAATAATTTTCTTTAACGGTGGATAAGATGGCTTTACAGTTAATTCCAGAGTTTCTTTAGCTTTTGACAAAGATATTAATGTACTCACACTTGCTGTAATATTAGGGTCTTCTATATTAACCAAAGCCGGAGCTGGAACACTTTCATCATATTTATCTCTTGAACGGATATAATTCTCCAAATTACTATAATAATCCAGTCTATTTTTTAATTCCAATGATTTAGCATCAAGAGATGTAGCTTCCCCTAAAAGGGATGAACCTTCAGCAGATAAATCATAAATATCATTTCGCTGCTTATATGATCCAAGATCTGATTCAATATCTTTTAAATTTTTTGATTCAACTATAAATAAAGTATCAATATATTCCTTAGTTTTTATAGCATACTGGATCTTTTGCTTTCGCTGATCTGCATCTAAAACTTCTACAGTAGTATTGATATAATCTTCTATTTTCTTTTTATTTGAGCCATCTAAGCTTAATTCAATAAGAGACGTTCCTTTTTTTAATGTGGAAACATCAATTTTACTATACTTTTTTACGACACCATTAAAGCTATTAAATCTAATGAAATATTCCTTTCCGGAAAGATCCTTTTCTAAATTCAATTTATCAATTGTAAATTTAAAAAATGGTGTTTCAACTATGGCTCCAATTGGGAATGATTGCTTATAAATCTCAGAGTTAGGCTCATAGATCTCTGTTTTATCAGTAGAATAATTAACCAACTTATACTCATCTTCTTCAAACTCAACAAAAACAGTAAACTCATTATTGTCTAAAAAATCCAATTGAATTAATGTTCCTTGCAATTGATACTTAGAAGTATCTAAATTTACAATAAAGGGGTTTTTACCGTAGATATCATCTTTTCTATAATCACCTTCCTTTAAATAATCAATATTAAATTTTAGTTGGTCAACAACCTTTTCATTATGAGTCCGTGACTTTAAAATAGTCATAATTGTTTCCACCTGATCACTTGGTCCACCCCAGTTAAAAGCAATATTCGTGCTGCTGGCGAATAAAGGATTTTGCTCATCCTTCACTGTGATTAAACTCTTTAAATTATAAATTTTTTGCGTACGCCTGTTAACAATATTGGCAATGATCAATCCCAATAATATTGTAACAGCAAACAGTTTCCAATGATCAAGAATCTTAAAAAAATACTCTTTAATATCAAAAGTATTTAATTCATTTATATCAATTTTTTGATTTTGATTCATTTACTTTACTTAAATGTTTGAATTAACAAAAGAGTTGTTGTCAATAATGTTAAAACCGTAACGATTGCCGTTAAAGATTGCATACCGGTCACACCTGTACCCCATGTTTTTTGTTTTAGAGGTTCTATATAAATGATATCATTTGATTCAACATGAAAATTATTTGAATCAAAAGAAGAAATATCGGTCAAATCAATTTCATATCGTTTTGTACCATCAATATTCTTACGAAAAACAGTTACATTTTTTCTATTTCCGGTAACCAAAATATCACCTGCATTTGCAATGGCCTCAATAATATTTATCTGATTCTTATATATTAATAGAGTACCCGGTTTGGAAACCTCTCCTAAGATTGTAACTCGAATACCTGCTAATTTTACTGTTATAAAAACATCATCTTTATTTATAAAATAACTTTCCAGTTCATTTTGTATTTTTTCTCTCACCTCTCTTGTTGTATAACCCAAAATATTTAACTCACCAACATAAGGTATTCTTATATTCCCTTGTCTTCCAATTGAATAACCACTAAAATATACTCTCTTTTCATCTATAATACCTGTGGTATTCCTTTGAGTTTCAACATTTTTAAATAGAGCTACTAATTCAGGATCCGCAGATTTTATATCAATATACAGTATATCACCTATTTGCAAACGATAGGGTTCATCTTGTAATTTATAAATAGAATCCTTTCGTACAGGATCTCCCTGAAAATATACCAAATCCTTCTTGGGGATGCACGAAGAATAAATTATCAATATTAAAATTAGAAGTAATAGTTTACGCATTATCATAAATTTCTTAATCCGCAAATATAATTTTAAAATCGTTTAAAACAATATTTTTTCTGCTATTTTCGCGCAAACAAACAAGTAATGTTCGATCAATTCAAATCTTATATTTCCTTTTTAATTGCTTCTACCAATCAGCATGGAATTCACTCTCCCTTTATTTATGATTTAGTTACCAAATGTTTCTATTCCAATCAAAAAATATTGACCCAACAATTTAATCAAATTCATAAATATCAACAATCTTTATTAAAGAATAAACAAACGATAAATGTAACAGATTTCGGAGCTGGATCCAGAGTTTTTAATAGCAATACTCGTAGAATATCTGCCATTGCAAAAAATGCAGGAATTTCAAATAAAAGAGCAAAACTACTTGTCAAAATTGTACAATATTTTAATCCTAGAAATATTTTAGAGATCGGGACTTCACTAGGTATTGGAACTGCATGTTTAAGTTTAGGAAATCTCAATTCAAAAATAACTACCCTTGAAGGTTGTCCGGAAACTGCAAAAATTGCCAAAGAACAATTTAATAAATTTCACCTTAATAATATTGATATAAAAATTGGTGATTTTAAATCAACACTTCCAAAAGCTCTTTATAATAAAAAATATGACCTTATCTATTTTGACGGTAATCATCAAAAAGAAGCTACAATCAAATATTTTGAGCTTTGTTTACCATCAGTACATAATGATTCTGTTTTTATTTTTGACGATATTCACTGGAGTAAAGGAATGGAAGATGCATGGAATTATATCAAAGATCACAACAAAGTAACGGTTAGCATTGACACTTTTCAATGGGGCATTGTTTTTTTTAGAAAAGAACAACCAAAAGAACATTTTGTAATTCGGGTATAAAAATTCAATGATTTTTAACTTTATTTTTTACTGTATTCATATTTAACTTTTTATTTTTGAACTATGAAAATTTATACAAAAACAGGAGACACTGGCGAGACCTCTCTTTTCGGAGGAACCAGAGTTAAAAAATATGATCTTCGAATTGAGGCTTATGGAACCGTTGACGAGTTAAATTCACATATTGGATTAATTAGAGATCAAAAAATAGATTCCTCTACATTTGATAGTTTAATCAAAATCCAAAATGAACTATTCACACTAGGCGCAATGCTCGCAACACCACCTAACAAAGAAAAATTAAAAAGCGGAAAAGACAGGTTAAAAATTCCTAAGATAAATGATTCTGCAATTCAATTTTTAGAGAATGAAATGGATAAAATGAATGAAACACTTCCTCCAATGAAAAGTTTTGTTTTACCCGGTGGCCATACAACCGTGTCATATTGTCATATTTCACGCTGCATTTGCCGGAGAGCCGAGCGTTTAACTGTAGAACTAAATGATAATGAGAAGATTAATAATAGTATATTAATTTATTTAAATAGATTATCTGATTATCTATTTGTATTGGCACGAAAGTTGACTTTAGATAATAACGCAACTGAGATTCCGTGGATTACAAATAATGCTTAGTTTATTATTTATAGAATCCTGATTTTCAAGGCGAAAACACACGTTCTTTAAACTATTAAAAAATAATACACAAAAAGCTTGCATTATTACACAAAAAATATACTTTTGCATTTTGAATTAAATTAAGTTTCAATTATGTATTGGACATTAGAATTAGCATCATATTTAAGTGATGCGCCTTGGCCGGCAACAAAAGATGAACTCATTGATTATGCAATAAGAACAGGAGCTCCTTTAGAAGTTGTCGAAAATTTGCAAGCCTTAGAAGATGAAGGCGAAAGTTATGAAATCATTCAGGAAATTTGGCCAGACTATCCCACAGATGAGGATTTCCTCTGGAACGAAGATGAATACTAAAAATGAAAGTCTCCAGAGAGGCTTTTTTTTTTACCTGAAATCTTGGTAATTACCATTTTTTTTGAATTGTAATTTTGCCAAATTATAATCTCTCGATTTATCGAGTAAAATATTAAAAATATGAGTTTTATAAATTCAATAATAAAAGTTTTTGTTGGTGATAAATACAAAAAAGACTTAAAATTACTACAACCTATTGTTGGTAAAGTAAGAGCATTTGATAATGATGTAGCTGCTCTATCTTTAGATCAGCTTCGTGAAAAAACTGCTGACTTTAAAAGTAAAATTAATGAGGCAACAAAGCCCTTTCATGATAATATAGATCAACTAAACAATGAAATAGAAACTGCCAGTATTGATCGTAAAGAAGAAATATATAAAGAGATAGATCAATTAACAGATGATGCTTACCAGGTCTCTGAAGAAGTTTTGAATGACATTCAGGCGGAAGCTTTTGCTGTGGTAAAAGAAACTGCTAAACGATTTGCAAACAATACAACCCTAAAAGTAAAAGCCACTCCATTTGACCGTGAATTATCAACCCATGATTATGTGAACTTGGAAGATGATTATGCCATATGGAGTAATTCATGGGATGCTGCGGGCAAACCAATTACCTGGGATATGGTTCCTTATGATGTACAATT
>Ga0190293_1000473_pt1 | contig 14355 bp, 8 predicted proteins | sample 48693001_MG_FD_161671 | JGI IMG/M metagenome (GOLD analysis project Ga0190293, IMG submission 161671) | Hydrothermal vent microbial mat bacterial communities from Southern Trench, Guaymas Basin, Mexico - 4869-30-0-1_MG | ecosystem: Environmental > Aquatic > Marine > Hydrothermal vents > Microbial... | reverse complement strand
TATGTATCCAAGATTTTTTGTTATTCCTTCTATATCGCCTCCATGTCTGGAATAATCCTTTTCTCTGTTTATCGATTGTTCCTGTAAATGAGGCATTATATCATTCGAAGGATTTCCATTTGCAAATCGATCTGGGGTAATTAAATAGATCGCATCCGAACTGTTAAACCCAATATATTCATCAGGGTTTTTCTCACGTTCTTTCAGCTCATATCGATACTTTTTTATTTTATCGCCTTTATTGGAAAACACTATTTCAAATTTTCCGGGTTTTGTATCGGGTGCTATTTTGAGATCTATAAAAAGATAATTGGCACTGGCTGCTTTTTCTACTTTTAGTATAGAAACTCCCGGATAATCAATTTCCGGTTTAGCAACACCAATATTTTCACCTTTAATTAATAATTGCAAAGTGGTATTTTTCATACCTACCCACCAAAAAGGAGGCTCTACTTTCTGAATATTCGATTTATTTGTAGACAAATCTTGTGCAAAAGCAGTATTAATGGACAAGAATATTAGTAATATTGGTATGATCTTTATTTTCATTATTTGCAAGATTTGTTTTTTGTAGATTGTTAATTGATCATTAGATACTGATTTACTAGGTGGATTCTGTTATCAAATAATTTTTAATTATATTTCCACTAATTCTTCCGGATTAACGGTAACTTTTTTTCCATTTACAAGAATATCTACCGGTTTGGTATTTTCATTGGAAAACTTACAGCTTACATGATCTTTATATACTTTCAAGGTACTTCCCCTGTAATTAATTTTAAACGAATATGATTTCCATTCATTTGGAATTTGAGGATCAAAAGATAAGGTGTTGTTAAAATTTCTCATACCTCCAAACCCTTGAACTATAGATAGCCAGGTTCCTGCCATACTTGTAATATGTAACCCTTCATGAACTTCTTGATTATAATCGTCGAGGTCTAATCTTGATGTACGTAAATACATTTCATAGGCTTTTTCCATTCTGTCAATTTTACAAGCTAAAATAGAGTGTACACAAGGTGATAAGGAAGATTCATGTACTGTTAACGGTTCGTAAAAATCAAAATGGGTTTTAATTGTTTCCGGATCAAATTTATTTTCAAAGAAATAAAATCCTTGCAAAACATCTGCTTGTTTAATATATGGAGATCGAAGAATTCTGTCCCATGACCATTTTTGATTGATAGGCCTGTCTGAGTAAGGCAATTTATCTACCGGTATTAACTCTTTATCTAAAAATCCATCTTGTTGTAAAAACACATTGTGTTCTTTACTAAAAGGGAAGTACATAGAATTAGAAACTTCTTTCCATTTTGAAATTTCAATTTTATCAAGTTTGGTTTTGGTAACAATTCTGTTGTATTCTTCCGGGTGTTCTTTTTCTAACAGGTCAATATTTTCTAGAGTGTATTCAATACACCATTTTGCCAAGTAGTTGGTATACCAGTTATTATTTACGTTATTTTCATATTCATTCGGACCGGTTACACCTAGTATCACATATTTTTTTCTAGCTTCTGAAAAGGTGGCTCTTTGTTCCCAGAAACGTGAAACAGCAATCATCACTTCCATTCCAAATTCAGTGATATAGCTAAAATCTCCGGTATAATTTACATAGTTGTAAATCGCATAGATCATTGAGCCATTACGGTGAATTTCCTCAAAAGTAATTTCCCATTCATTATGGCACTCTTCACCATTCATTGTAACCATTGGATATAGAGCTGCACCATTTTTAAAGCCTAATTTTTGGGCATTCTCAATTGCTTTATCCAATTGATTGTATCGATACAATAATAGGTTTTTAGCAACGTGTTTATCTTTGGTACTCATATAAAAAGGTATACAATATGCTTCTGTATCCCAATAGGTGCTACCACCATATTTTTCGCCTGTAAAACCTTTCGGACCAATATTCAATCTTGAATCTTCTCCTGAGTAGGTTTGATTCAATTGAAAAATATTAAATCGAATGGCCTGCTGTGCCTTTATATCTCCTTCAATTACTATATCGGCGGTTTCCCACACCTGAGCCCAGGATTCTATTTGTTTTTTGATCAATTCTTCAAAACCGATGATGGAAACTTTTTGCAAAACTTTTTCTGAAGCAAAAATTAATTCTTCCTTTTTATGATTCATCGACTGGGTATAGGCACCATATTTATAGATAGCTATAGTATCTCCTTGATTTACAAAAGAACTATATTTGTATGAAATACTTTTTTCACTCTTTTCTATCTCACTTTCCAGATTCAATTCAATATCGTTCAATGTAAAGGATATTTTCATTCCTGTACTTACATAAAAGTCTGTCTTTAAGGTTTTTGATAAGATAAATGCTTCATTATTACCTTCTTCAATTTGCAGTATTTCCCAAAAAAATTCATCGTAGTTCGAATCTTCATTAACAATTCCTGCATCCAGATATGGATTGAACTCAATATCACCACTAAAATTTACAGGTGTAACAGCATATTTTATTGCTCCAACTTCATCAAAATCTAAACTTAAGAATCTTGTTACATGTACCTTTATTTGATCTCCACCTTGCAATTCAGCAATAAACGAACGATAAAGAATACCTTCCTTCATGTTAAGTTCACGCTCAAAATCAAATACTTTACATTTATTCAGGTCTAAATTTCTTCCATTAACATCAATGTTTATCCCTATCCAGTTTGGTGCATTTAAAACCTTAGCGAAGTATTCAGGGTAACCATTTTTCCACCACCCTACACGAGTTTTATCGGGATAATAAATTCCACCAATATAACTCCCCTGAAAGGTCTCACCACTATAAGTTTCTTCAAAATTCGCACGTTGGCCCATAGCACCATTACCAATGCTGAAGATGCTTTCGGAAGCTGTTATATTTTCTTTATGAAACCCCTCTTCAAGTATTGACCATTCATCGGGGATGATGTAATTTTGATTCATAATTTTCAATTTTTAAGCAATCAATTTTTTAATAAAATGAATCGTTAATTCATTCGTGCTTTCTAATAAATAGTCAGCTTCGTACAATACATTTTTATCGCCTATAGCAACACTTGTCATTCCTGCAATATTAGCAGCCTGCACGCCAGCCAAAGCATCTTCAATAACTATGCAAGCATCAGGTTCTTCATTTAATTTTTGTGCGGCAATTAGAAACACTTCGGGATCTGGTTTTGCTTTGTTTACGTGATTTCCGTCAACTATTGCAGTGAATTTATCAAATAAGCCAACTTTTTTAAGAATTAAGACGGCATTCTTACTTGCCGAACCCAAAGCAAATTTGATATTATTTTTCTCTAAATATTTTAAAAGCAGATCAATACCCGGCAAAATTTCATCTTTTGTCATTTTATTGACATATTCCAGGTACTCCTCATTTTTTTCTTTTAGCAAGGTCTTTTTTTTATCTTCTGATAATTCAATGTTGCCGAGATTTAATAAAATTTCCAATGACCTTACCCGGCTAACTCCCTTTAACTGTTCGTTTTGTTTTTCGGTAAATTCAAATCCCAATTCATTGGCAAGATTTTTCCATGCCAAAAAATGATACTTTGCAGTGTCGACTATTACTCCGTCAAGATCAAAAATAAATGACTTCATATTTTAATTTTCTGTTACAACATTGTCATCAACTTCATCAACATCATCAACTTTTGAAACAAGAGCTGCTGCTATTAAAAAAGACACACCGCTAATAACCAAAGCATAAATAGGATTACCACCATAAACATATTTCACAATTGGGCCACCGATCAGCGCATTGATAATTTGTGGAATTACAATAAAGAAATTAAAGATTCCCATGTAAACTCCCATTTTCCTTGGCGGAATTGACCCGGCTAAAATTGCATAAGGCATGGCCAGGATGCTTGCCCAGGCAACTCCTATACCAAGCATAGAAAGTATCAGCCAATTTTCATTTGGGGCAAAATAAATAGAAATTAATCCTATTCCTCCGATGACCAGAGAAAATGCATGAGTTCTTTTACGACCTAATTTTTTTGCTATTGCAGGCAAGAAAAAAGCATAAACAGCTGACATTGCGTTGTAAATACCAAACAATATTCCAACCCAGTCTCCTGCATTTTGATAGGTACTGCTATGTGTATCATCTAAAGATAAACCGTAAACATGATGCGCAATTGCCGGTGTCGTAAATACCCACATACCGAAAAGTCCGAACCAGGAAAAGAATTGAACCCAACTGAGTTGTCTCATCGTCAATGGCATATTCTTAAAATCGGTAAAAATATTAAGTAGACTCGATTTTTCATCTGTTTCTTCCTCAACTCCATTGAATTCTTCCATTTCTTCAGGACTATATTCTTTGGTGGTAAAAACTGTGATCAAAATACTTATCAATAAGACGGCAGCGCCAATTATAAAAGAAAGTATCAGACTAAACGGGACCTTACCTTCTTCTGCTGTATTTGCAATTCCAAACCAATTGGTAAGCACATAAGGCAACCAGGAACCGATAACAGCACCAATTCCTATTAAAATAGTTTGCACACTAAAACCTAATGTTCTTTGATCACTTGGTAAGACATCAGCTACTAAAGCTCTAAATGGTTCCATCGCAATATTAAATGAAGCATCCATGATCATTAACATACCTGCACCTACCCAAAGAGAGGGTAAGAAGGCAGTGAACATATCGGCATTTGGCATTAATATCAAACCAATAGATGCCAATACAGCTCCTGTTAAAAAGAAAGGGCGTCTTCTGCCTAGTCTAGTCCAGGTTCTATCACTGTAATAACCTATTATGGGCTGGACTATCAAACCTGTTAGAGGTGCAACGATCCAAAACCATGACAATTCATGAATATCTGCTCCAAAAATTTGTAATACCCTGCTTGCATTTGCATTTTGCAAAGCAAAACCCATTTGAATTCCTAAAAATCCAAAACTCAAGTTCCAGATCTCCCAGAAACTTAGACGTCTTTTTTTCATAATTTTAAATTTTACAATAAACTGTAAATCAAGTATATTTTAATTGCTAATATAGCATAAATTAAAATTTACATTTATAGTACAATAGATTGTATAAATGAATACATCAATTATAATTTAATCTACTATTATATAATTTTTGGATAGATAAGTCAAACAATCCTTATCTAATTAGTGTGAAGAAATAAAAAACAGCAAGTGTGAAATAATTACTATTAAGGCGCAAATATATAATTTTTTTTAAATTGAGGTGCTTGATTCCTCAACATTTATTTTTTTGGTTGATTCTCTTATTTTTAAATCGGTATTTATTATAATTGTTTTACTCTGATAATCAGAAGATTGATAATCAATTTCATCGAGTAATAATTCTAATGCCTTTTCTCCCATAGTGTTTCCATGTTGGGCCACAGTCGTTAAAGAAGGTGATGTAAATTCAGAGATCAAGCCATCTGTAAATCCAATGACATTGATGTCATCAGGGATTTTTAATCCTTTTTTATGGGCAATCTTAATCACAGTAGCAGCATATATTTCGTTTACTGCAAATATGCCATCTGGAGTATCGTTCAATTTAAATAACTTTTCAATCTGACTTTCAATGGATGATTTTTCATTTACTTTTATAATTTGACTCTCATCTACCATAAGATCATTTTCCGTAAGGGCTTTGATATATCCATCTTTTCGTTGGGTGCCTACCGTAACAAAGTCGGGAGTGGTTATCAAGGCAATTTTTTTACAGCCTATCTTTATCAGGTAATCTGTTGCTAAATATGCTCCACCAACATCATCTGCAAGTACCTTATTACAATTTATTTGGTCGATAACTCTGTCGAATAACACCAAGGGTATTCCGTTATTGATCAGTTCATTAAAATGAGTATAATCATTTTTTTCTTCAGTTTCTTTTGCAACTGATACTATGATGCCGTCAACAATTCCATTGGCCAGCATATCCATATTAAGAACTTCTTTTTCATAGGATTCATTAGACAAGCAGATCATCACATTATAGCCTTTTTCATTGGCTATACGTTCTATACCGCCAATTACTTTTGTAAAAAAATGATGAACAATTTCAGGAATGATTATACCAATTGTTTTGGTTTTTTGATTTCGTAGATTTAGTGCTAAACTGTTGGGCTTATAGTTGTAATATTTTGCGAATGCCTTTATTCTTTCTTTGACTTCTTCACTAATTTCATGACTATCCTTTAAAGCTTTGGAAACTGTAGAAATAGAAACATCAAATTCCTTGGCAATTTTTTTGAGTGTTATTTTCTGTTTCATAAAAGTCTGATTTCAACAGCTAAATTAATCAATTTATTAACGCCAATTATAGTTGATAAATATTTTTTGTTATAAGCACAATGAGCAACATTTATTATGGAATTTATACATTTCTGGTATGTATATTTTTAAAATCTTAAAAAAAAAGCTTTGAATAATTTATTACTCAAACGTTTTCGTAAAAAAAGTTATTAACACGAAAACGTTTTAGTTAGATTTCAGCTGATAATTGTCAGTGTTAAGTTAATGTTAAATCAATACTTTCATCGCGTGAAATATAAAAAATAGCAAGTTTTTATTAAAAATTAATGCTTAAAAACAAAATTAATTTTATGAAACAAATTAGACAATTAATCCTTGGGATTTTATTTTTATTACCCTTATTTATGTCTGCTCAAGAGCTGATTAAAGGTAATGTTAAAGATGCCACAGGAACAGAACTTCCGGGAGTATCCATTCTAGTAAAAGGTACAACAAACGGAACTGCAACCGACTTTGATGGGAATTTTGAATTACAGGTCGATGATGCAAATGCAATTTTAGTTTTTTCTTTTATAGGTTTTGATAATGTAGAGCTTCCGGCTTCTGCTGATATGAATGTAACTTTGCAGGAATCTACTGAAAGTTTAGACGAAATAGTTTTGATCGGTTATGGTACAACAACTATAAAAGATGCAACAGGTTCTGTTGCAGCTATTACAGAGAAAGATTTTAATGAAGGTAACATTGTTACTCCTGCAGGTTTAATAACCGGACGTGTAGCAGGTGTAAATGTAACAACAGACGGTTCACCAGGTGGAGGATCAGCAATTCGCATCAGGGGAGGATCATCCTTAGGTGCCTCAAATGACCCATTAATAGTTATTGATGGTTTTCCAATTTCCAATGATAATGTTGGCGGTTCAAGATCTATCTTAGAATCATTAAACCCTAATGATATTGAATCATTTTCTATTTTAAAAGATGCGTCAGCAACTGCGATCTATGGTTCAAGAGCTTCTAATGGGGTTATTATAATATCTACGAAAAAAGGAAAAGAAACCTTTCAGGTTGATTTCAATTTTCAAATGGGTTATCAAACCCTGGCTAATAAAATTGAAGTTTTTTCAGCTGATGAATATAGAGATTTAATTACTGCAAGAGTTGAGGGAGGTCAATCAGGAATAAGTATAGAGCAACTAGGTAATGTCAATACTGATTGGCAGGACGAAATTTATGAGGAGAACTTTACGTCAGACACATCTCTTTCAATGAGAGGGTCACTGTTTGATGTTTTACCAACAAGATTCTCTTTAGGTTATACAAATCAACCAGGATTAAGAAAAACTTCGAAATTTGAAAGAGGTTCTACCTCGCTATCAATGAATCCAAAGTTTTTTGATGATCATTTAAAAATAAATTTGAATGCAAATTTCTCAATGGTTAGTAATAGGTTTGCGGAGGGAGTGGAAGGAACGGCAATTATGTTCGACCCAACACAACCAATTTATGATCCAAATTCTCCTTTTGGAGGATACTTTGAGTATCATAATAATGGCGAACCGAATAACGCTCCTAGAAACCCGGTAGCAAGTTTGTTGCAAGCTCATAATACAAGTAGTGTTGGACGGTTTTACGGTAATTTTGAAATTGACTATAAATTTCATTTCTTGCCAGAATTAAGAGCTGTTGTTAATTTAGGATATGATAATTCTGATGGAGATGGTAGTTTTTTCAGATCTACAGAAAGTATAAGAGGATTTAGAACAGGAAACAATCAACCATTCTTAGGAAATGAAAGCTATTATACAAGTAAAAGAACAAATAGGTTATTAGATGCTTATTTCGCCTATAATAAAGATTTTGATAATTTTGGATTAGAAGTTACTGCTGGATACTCTTATCAAAAATTTGAAGGTGAAAGTTTTAGTAGTGGTGAATTAAAAGATCCTGATTCAGAATCTGATGTTGCTACTAATCCAGACGTAGTATTAATAGGATATTTTGCAAGAACTAATTTATCTTATAATGATAAGTATCTATTAACTCTTTCTTATAGAAGAGATGGTACTTCAAGATTTAGTGAAGATAACAGATGGGGTAATTTTCCGGCAGCAGCATTTGCTTGGAAATTAAGTGAAGAAGATTTCTTAAAAGGTTCTGACGTATTATCTACATTAAAATTGAGACTGGGATGGGGTATTACAGGACAACAGGATATTCCTGCAGCTTATGCTTATTTAGGCAGATATGTTACCGGTAACAATGTTTCTCAATATATTTTTGGAGACTCACCGATTACAGTAGGAATACCTCAATCAAGATTTGAAGATATTAAGTGGGAAGAAACTACAACCTATAATATAGGTTTTGATTATGGATTTCTGAATGATTATCTTACAGGATCTTTAGAAGTTTATTTGAAAGAATCCAATGATCTTTTAGCTAATGTAGCGATATCAGATGGATCAAACTTTAGTAACGCAGGATGGCAGAATATTGGAAAATTTACCACTAGAGGTCTTGAATTTTCTTTAGGAGCAGATATTTTTAATACCGAAAATTTCAATTGGAATGCTAATTATAACGTAAGTTTTAATAAAACGGAAATTGATGAACTAGCTGAGGGCCAAGATATTGAAGTTGGTGGAATTGCAGGAGGTACAGGGTCAAGAATTCAACTCCATAGAGAAGGTTTTTCTCCATATTCTTTTTCTGTTTACAAACAGTTATATGATACAGCAGGGAATCCTGTAGAAGGGGCCTATGTAGATATCAATCAAGATGGAATCATAAATTCTAGCGATAGGTATATATATAAAAAACCTGCTGCAGATGTTATTATGGGATTCCAATCAAGAATGACATATAAAAGTTTTGATTTTTCATTTAATTTAAGATCAAGTTTAGGAAATTATAATTATAACAACGTTAATTCAAATCGTGCTAATTATAATAACTTACAGGCAACTACAGCCTTAGGTAATATTCCTGTTTCCGTTTTAGAATCTAATTTTAATGAAACTTCTGAGGTGTTGATATCTGATTATTTTGTAGAGAATGCATCATTTCTTAAAATGGATAATTTAACCTTAGGATATACTTTAATTAGTTCTAAGGGTAATTTAAAAAGTATTCGTTTCTGGGGTGGCGTACAAAATGTATTTACGATCACAAATTATAGCGGAATGGATCCTGAAGTTTTTGGAGGTATCGATAATACTATCTACCCGAGACCAAGAACATTCTTATTGGGTGCAAATATTAAATTTTAATAAATAAAACAAAAGATGAAAACAAAAAAAATATATAATTTTTATTTCCTTTTGGGTGTTCTGTTATTCTTTAATGGATGTACAGATGATTTGAATGTAACACCAAAAGATGATGATGAATTTCTAGCAGAAGAGTTCTATTCAGATCCTGGTGCATATAAACAAGCATTAGCAGGAATTTATGGAAACCTTTCTTTAACAGGAACAAGTGGTGCCGGTTCATCAAACCTACAAGGTATTGATGCAGGTACCAGTCAATATGCCAGAGTTCTTTGGTATTTACAGGATTTAGCTGCAGATGAGCCAATTTGGTCTTATGAAAATGATGAAGGAGGAGCTGTGAAAGCCATTCAGAGAAATACATGGTCCTCATCAAATTCTATAGTTTTAGGATTTTACAGCAGAACAATGTTTACTGTTGCATTGACCAATGAATTTTTAAGACAGGCAACTGATGAAAATTTAGAAGCAAGAGGGCATACAAATGATTTAGCAGATGATATTGTTGCTTATAGAGCAGAAGCCAGATTACTTAGAGCTTTAGCATATTATCATTTAATGGATTTATTAGGAAAAGCAGCTTTTGTAACCGAAGATGATCCGGTAGGAACATATCAAGGTCCTCAATATGAAAGACCAGAGTTATTTAATTTCATTGAATCTGAGCTTTTGGCTATTGAGAATGATTTAGTAGCCCCAAGATCAAATGAATATGGTCGAGCTGATAGAGCTGTTGCATGGATGATCCTATCTAAAATTTATCTCAATGCTCAAGTTTTCATTGGGCAAGATAAAAATACTGAATGTATCACATATTGTAACAACATAATTAATTCAGGGTTTTCTTTGGCATCTGATTATGGTCTTAACTTTTTAGCAGACAATGATTCAAATGAAGCCGCAGAGAAAGAAATAATATTCGGCCTTGTTAACGATGGTGTTACTACACAAAATTATGGCGCAACAACTGTGATTATAAATGGTGAAGTAGGTAGCCTTGAAAATAATGCAGTTGATTTAGGAGCTCAAGGATGGGGTGGCGCTTTAAGACTTAGAAAGCAGTTTGCTGAAAAATTCTTAAATGGTGATGTTCCTATGACCGATACAAGAAATACTATTCTTACCGAGGGCAGGGATATTGAAATTGTAGATATTGGAGATAGAGATACAGGTTTTATTATTACTAAATTTAAAAATGTTACATCAAACGGAGTTGCTGGTAGTGATCCTACATTTGTGGATACAGATTTTCCAATGTTTCGTTTGGCGGATGTTTATTTAATGTATGCAGAAGCCGTTGTTAGAGGTGGTGGAAATGGAAGTATGAATGAAGCTGTTGAATATGTGAACAAGTTAAGAGAAAGAGCACAATCTACTTCTATTGGAGAGGCAAATCTAACTTTAGACTTTTTAATTGATGAAAGATCAAGAGAGTTGTATTGGGAAGGACACAGACGACAAGATCTAATACGATTTGGTCGTTTTACGGGAGGTAGTTATAATTGGGTTTGGAAAGGCGGAAGTGCAAATGGTATTGCATTGTCAAGTCATTTAAAAGTGTACCCAATGCCGGTTAACAGTATGGCAGCTAACCCTAATTTAACGCAAAACCCTGGTTATTAATTTTAAAAGAAATTCAAAATGAAGAAAATAATTAAATTAATGTTTCTGTCAATATTTATTATCACAGTATCATCTTGTGATAATGAAGATCAGGAACTACTAACGTTATCTCCACAAGGAAGTGGAGAAATTACGGCACCTGAAACTGGATATTCTTTTGTATTAAACCCAGACGAAAACCAAACAAATACTGCATTTACACTTATTTGGAATTCAGCAAATTATGATGTTCCAACAGAGATCTCATATAATGTTGAGTTTGCCTTATCAGGAACTGATTTTGCAGAGCCTTATTTAGCAGGATCTACAACCAATAAAACAATGGTTTGGAATATAATGGAATTTAATGGTGTGGTTATCAATACTGGTTTATCACCTTTTGTAGAAGGAGCGATTGATGTTAGAATTGTTTCAACTGTGGGGTCTTTAGGAAGTACACCACAGGTTTCTGAGACAATTACCATTTTTGTAACACCTTTTACCACCGATCTTCCAAAAATTGCTGTTCCTGGAAATCATCAAGGTTGGGATCCACCAACAGCGCCATTATTAGCTGCATCAGCTTTTGGAGCAACAGATTATGAAGGTTATATATGGTTAGATGGAGGTTATAAATTTTTGGCACCTGATGAAACCGGAGGATTTTTCTGGGGCAATACAGATTGGGCAGATGATGGTTCTTTTACTGGTATACTTGTTGAGCAGGACGAAACTGATTGTATTGCAGATGTAGCGGATTATTACTTTGTAAAAGCTGATACAGATGCACTTACTTATTCTACAACAGCTGTAAGTTGGGGTATTATTGGTTCTGCGACTCCTACAGGTTGGGACAGTGATACCGACTTAATATATGACCCAGCAACAAGAACTCTATCGGTTGATATTGATTTGGTTGCAGGAGCATTTAAGTTTAGAGGTAACAATGAATGGGGTCAATTTGATCTGGGCACTGTTGATGATGACGGATTTTTACAAGGTGGTGGTGATCTTACTTTTGATGGATCTGCAGGAAATTATCATGTAGTTTTAGACCTAAGCAACCCGAGAGAATATACTTTTAGTATAACTGCTAATTAATAACACTAAAATTAATATTATGAAATATATAGATAAAATTTTGGTTCTTTTTCTCTTCGCAATTGGCTTTACCTCTTGCGTTGAAAATGAGAATTTTGAAATATTACCAAAAGTAGAAAAGTTATTAATACTAACTCCCGGAGAAGGTTCGGTAATAGTTTTAGACGATACAAATCTATCAAACAATGCCTTATTTCTATCCTGGTCAACTCCTGACAGTAACTCAGAATTTACATATGTTATTGAAGCTGCTGAAACAGGGAGTGGTTTTGAAGTTCCAGTGATCATGGGAACAACCCAAATCACAAATTTTGGATTGTCTGTTGAAGAATTAAACACTTTTTTACTAGATGAGATGGGATTAGATCCCGATTTAGCTGCCAGTTTGGATATTAGAGTTTCAACAACTGAAGCGGTTTCTCAAGATGTAGCTCTAATTTTTACACCATTTACGGTAGAATATGCCGAATTATTTTTGGTAGGCTCATTGACTAATTGGGAGCCTACAGAAGCCTTGGCAATGACAAGACTTGATGTTAATCTATTTGAATTAACAGTTGATCTTGCTGATGGAGATGAATTTAAATTCTTACCACAAAATACCGGTTGGGATGGCGATTTAGGTGAAGATCCGAATAATCTTGGCCATCTTATAGAAGAAGGAGAACAAAATCTTAGTGGTTATACAGCAGGTAAATACAAGATATCTGTAGATCTAAACACATTTACATTTGTTGTTGAAGAATTACTTGCGCCTGAGGAGTTATTCTTAGTGGGTTCATTAACTGGATGGGACCCGGCAACTTCTTGGCCATTTTTTAAGAGTGCAGAGAATGTATTTACTATTGTAGCAGATCTTCCTGATGGAGCTGAGTTCAAATTCCTTCCACAGAATACAGGTTGGGATGGTGACTGGGGTGAAGACCCAAATAACCAGGGAAGTATCATTCAAGAAGGAGAAGTTAACATTAGTGGTAATACGGCAGGTAAATATTTAATTACCGTTGATTATAACACACTTACCTATAAACTTTCGTCTGTAGATAATCTATTTTTAGTAGGTTCACTTACAGGTTGGGATCCTGGTACATCGCTTCCTATGGGAGAAGCAAGCCTTGGTGTGTTTTCAATTATTATTGATCTACCTGATGGTGCTGAGTTCAAATTCTTACCACAAAATACCGGTTGGGATGGTGACTGGGGTGAAGACTCTAATAACTTAGGAAGGATTATCCAAGATGATGAACAAAATTTAGCTGGTTTTGCCGCAGGTAAATATGTTGTGGCTGTTGATTTTAATACATTGAGCTATACTGTTTCAAGTGTGTCAGAAGTTCCAACTAATCTATATTTAGTAGGTGGCTTTAACGGATGGAGTAATGATGCGAACAATCCTCAATTTACAGAAATTTCTTCGGGAGTATTTGAAATTACACAAACACTTTCTGCCGGTGATGAATTTAAATTTGTTCCTGTTGCAGGTGAATGGGGTAATGATTGGGGTGAAAGTAAAGTTTCATCAAATGTTCTGGAACAAAATGATGAGAATAATTTAAGCGTAACTGATGCAGGAACCTATAAGATCACAGTTGATTTTAATCTAGGAACTATTTCAGTTTTATAAATTTGTTTGAATTTTAAAAAGGGCTGTTTTTACAGCCCTTTTTTGGCATATAAATTCTCTATATTGATAGAGATTAAGCTTGTTTTTCTGTAAGCAAGGAAAAGAAGAAAAATTATTTAAGTATTTTAATTTTTTATAAATTTTACGATATGCAAAAAAAACTACTCTATTTCTTATTGATCTTACCTTATATTATAAATTCACAGGTAACCATTACTCCTTCACCTTTTGAAGTAAACCAATCTATTACAATAACAGTTGATGAAAATAGCAATGGAACTGATTGTAATGGATTTAACAATCCCACTAAGGTATATATGCATTCTGGAATTGGAGATGATTCAAATGCCTGGGGCTTTAACGTAGTCGGAAATTGGGGGATGGATGATAGTGTTGGTGAAATGACTGATAATGGTGATGGTACATGGAGTATAACTATTACTCCGGAAACCTATTTTGGTTTAAACGCTACACAAGCAGCCAACGCCACCCAAATTGGTGCAGTATTCAGAAATGAAAATGGAA
>Ga0190293_1000472_pt1 | contig 14360 bp, 13 predicted proteins | sample 48693001_MG_FD_161671 | JGI IMG/M metagenome (GOLD analysis project Ga0190293, IMG submission 161671) | Hydrothermal vent microbial mat bacterial communities from Southern Trench, Guaymas Basin, Mexico - 4869-30-0-1_MG | ecosystem: Environmental > Aquatic > Marine > Hydrothermal vents >... | reverse complement strand
TCCCGCTGCAGAAGCGCTAGCTGCCGTTGCAGCTGCGATCACCGAGATCCTGCCACCCCTCGCCCTCGACAACTGCGTCGGAAGACTCGGTGCCCTCCTGGACGAACTCGTGGTGGACGCAGGATCATAGGTCACCAGTTCTGAGCTGTCGGCTGATGGCTGAAAGCTGACGGCTGCCTCACCCACACAATGCCTTGACCAATGGATACGGATTCACCCAGCCGTATCCCGGTGGTGCGTACTGGAAGTGCACATGCGGGATCCACGACGGGGCGTTACCCGTTGAGCCGTTGCCTCCGAGGAGTTGGCCGACGCTCACGCTCGTACCGCCACCGATGCCTCCCTCGATGTACTCGAGGTGTGCGTAGTAGTACTTGGAGCCCGAGTTTCCTGTGAGATAGATCGAGAGACCACCAAGGGAACTGTTCGACGTTCGGGTGACGGTTCCTGCTTCGATCGCTACGACCGGTGCGTTGCGTGCAGCCACGATATCAACCCCTTTGTGGGTTCGACCGCCAGAGCGTGGCGCTCCCCACGTATTCGAGAAGCTCGTCGCTGCATTGATCGGGCATGTCTTCCCACTCGTTGCAACAGGTGGAGGTGGTGCTGTCGTCGTCGTTGTCGACGCTGCAGCCTGGGTAGTCGTCGTTGCTTGAGTCGTCGTCGACGCGGCTGGCGCGCTCGTTGTCGTTGTGACACTCGGCGCAGTAGTCGTGGTGACGGTTGCCTGCGTCGTCGTGACACTCGGCGCAGTAGTCGTGGTGACCGTTGCCTGCGTTGTTGTCGTGACGATCGGTGCAGTAGTCGTGGTGACCGTTGCCTGCGTCGTCGTCGTGACGCTCGGCGCAGTAGTCGTGGTTGCAGCTGCTGCAGCAGCTGCCTCGGCCGCGGCGGCCGCAGCAAGCGCACGCCGACGTTCGGCCGCTTCTGCTGCCCTGCGCTCCTCCTCCTGAGTCTGGAAGGCTGCCGCAACATCGTTGTAGTTCCGGTCGGCGGCCGAAAGAGCGACGAGAAGCTCGGCGCTCATCTGCTCAAGGTCGGCAACGAGCACCCTCTGCTCTTCAAGGGACAGGGCTAGCGATTCTTGCTGCTCCACGTAGAGCTTCTCAGAGGCCTCCAGGCTGTTGAGCAGCGCAAGATCCTGCTCGTTCATGAGCCTGTAGTACTCGGCTTGGACAGGCACATCGAGGAACGAGGATGTGGCGAAGACCCGTTCTGTCCCGAGCGGGCTCCCTGACATGTATCGGGTCATCACAAGTTCGGAGACGCGCACACTCTTGGCACCGATCTCGCGCTCAAGAGCAGATACAGACTTAGCGAGGTTCGTGACACGCTCGCGCGCGAGCTCCTCATCGAATACTGCTTGCTGGTATCGCGCGGTCAATTCCTCGAGTTCAGCCCCTGCATTCCTTCGCTGTGACAGCGCGGAGTCGACATCATCCTGTGTCAATTCAGCAACCGTTTGTGCGAACGCTGGAGGTGCGAGAACCATGAATGCCACGACCGCGACCATGATCCGGCTTCGCATCTTGCTCCTATCTCAGGCGGATCGTTGTGTGATCTCCCAGTCGCCTGTCATCGAACGATACAGCACCATCGTCAAAGAGCTTGGATATCTGGACTCCAACCTGATGCGAAGCGGCATCGCGGAGCCCCGTGGGGATGTCCGCGTAGACGATATCCACGATGTCACCGATGCTCGACGCACCGCCATTGATCGCCTCCAGGATCTGTCGTTCTCTCTCGAGCCTGTGATCGATGTAGTCATTGATCGCACCTGCTGCATCATCCATGGCGTTGCCGTGGCCTGGTTCGAGTCTGGCAACTCCGAGGTCTCTCACCAGATACAGACTGTCGAGATACTGCGCTGCGTCCTCGATGATGACAGTTGAACCACCCATGATGTGATCTCCGGTGAACAGGACGTCATCGATGCGGAAACACAAGTGATCCGGTGTGTGGCCTGGCGTATGAACAGCGAGCAACTCGATGGATCCGACCGCGATCGTCTCACCATCTCCGATAGCGACATCTGGCCGGAAGTCAGGTCCTTCCTGATACCCGTAGACGGGAACACCGAGACTGACGGCGAGCGGGTTCGCCATGGGGGCGTGGTCAGAGTGGGTATGCGTTGCCACAACACCAACAGGGCGGAGCTCCCCCAATGCCCGTGATATCTCGACGGCATGGGACTCGATAACGGGACCGGGGTCAAGAACCAGCGCTTCGCCGTCACTCTCGATGATGTATGTGTTGGTTCCCTGGCCCGTGTACAAGCCCGGATTCGGTGCGAGAAGACGTGAGATCATGAGCGACGCTTGAACTCAGCAGGAACGCGGCCCCCATGGGCGATGACATCCCCGAGACGGTCAAGAATCGTCGGATCGCTCTGGGACGGGCCAGCTGCTTCAAAGTCGGGGTCATCAGGCATCAGGATCTTCGCGTCATCCTCGCCGACGTACAGTCTGGGCTCAATCGGTGGCACCGGAGCAAGGGATTCCAGCATGTCGATGAGATCCGCTACCGATGTCGCCGCGTCGAGGAGTTGGAGCGTCCTGCGTGTCGGAAACGCCACGTCCCACTCCCCCCTGCTCTCCCTCTCAAGAGCCTCACGTGCCGAGACCCAGTCGACATCGATGAGTTCGTCGCTGTTGAAAGTGGCCTCGACCTCTCCTGCGTCGACGGCAAGGAAGAACCTCGTGTCGAACCGGATGGGGAAGACACTGGGGGTGATCCAGTTCGAGAAATACGTCAAGTGGTCGATGTCCAATTCATATGGTGACGATGCGACGGCAGCGAGTACATCGTCGACGAGAGAGAACGACAAAGTGCCCGTAGTCGTGACCCAGACACCAGTCTCCTCGGCAAGTTCCCTCAATGCAGCAACTTCCCAATCCGCTGACGCGGCGAATCCGCTCTCTGCGGCGTATGCAGCGTCCTCGTCGTCGACGACGCCACCGGGGAACACCCACACTCCTGGCATGAACCGTGCCGTGTGTGGTCGTTGCACCATGAGCACCTCGATATCGCCACATTCACGCACGAGGCACACGGTCGAAGCTCTGCGAAGATTCGTCACTGGACAACGACCCATTGTGACTGGAGCCTGCGAACGAACCATCCTCGCAGGGCCTCCCTTACCCCAGGAACCATCAGGAGAAGTCCCACGATGTCCGTAAGGAAACCGGGCGTGAGGAGCAGTGCGCCTCCGACGAGGATCATCGCGCCATGGACCAGATGGGCGGTCGGCGGATTGCCTGCAACGATCTCTTCCTGAATGCGAACCCAGGTGTAACGACCCTGGCGCGTGACGAGCCACGACCCTACAAACGCCGTCACGATGACACTGGCAATGGTTGCTCCAATGCCGATCAGGGACCCGATGTAGTAGAACAGCATGATCTCAATAATCGGGACGATGACGAAGGCAAGAAACAGCCACGTACGGATGCGCATGACGTGAAGAATAGGGCGCCTACCCTGCACTCATGGAATTGAGTGACCTCCCATCAATAGACACACTCGCTGCTGAGCTATCACAGGCATACGAACTTCCCGTACCGATGGTCGCCGATGCAGCGAGGCGGGCCGTCGATTTGGCTCGCACCGAGATCCGCGCAGGGCAGAACACTGATCCCACCAGAATCGCATCGACACTACTCAACGAGATCGCAGCTGCACGGCCACGTCGCGTCATCAACGCGACAGGAGTTCTCCTCCACACGAACCTCGGCAGGGCGGCCATAGCGATCACGACGGCAGAATCAGCGCATACGCTGCTCACCGGTGCGAGCAACGTCGAAATCGATGTACGAACAGGACGCCGCAGCAAACGACACGACTACCTCGACGTCCTCATACCACTCGTCACAGAGGCCGAGGCAGGGTTCGCCGTGAACAACAACGCAGGAGCGCTCCTCCTGGCTCTCGCAAGTGTCGCTGGCACAGGGGGCAGGGTTGCGGTCAGCCGTGGGGAACTCATCGAGATCGGCGGGTCATTCCGTCTTCCCGACCTGATGGCTGCAAGCGGCGCTGAACTCGTGGAGGTCGGAACCACGAACCGCACACGCTTGGCCGACTATGCCGCAGTTGCAGACACGGTCGATGCGATCCTGAAGGTGCACCCGTCGAACTACCGCATAGATGGTTTTGCAGAAGATGCCTCATATCAGGATCTGGCCGACCTCAGTGCGAAGATCGGAGTTCCTTTCATAGCGGACGTCGGGTCGGGGCTCATCGACGAGCGTGCACCCTGGCTGGCCGATTGCGACCGATCATGGCTCACAAACGAACCCGGAGTCATCCAGACGATTCGATCAGGTGCTGACCTTGTCCTCTTCTCAGGGGACAAGCTTCTCGGCGGCCCCCAGGGCGGGATCATCGCAGGCAAAGCTGATGCTGTGGCTCGAGCCAGGAAGCATCCGATCGCCCGAGCTGTTCGCCTCGACGGGAGTTCAATCGCAGCCATTGCTCACACATTTGAACTGTACGCGAACCAGCAGGTACTCGAGATTCCCTTCTGGTCGATGGTGTGTGAAACACTTGAGACACTCGAAGCCAGGAGCCGGGCTGTGATCACCGGAATCGATGCTGCCGTGACGACTGTCGATGGCGTGTCTGTACCGGGTGCGGGATCCGCGCCCGGGGCAACGATCCCAACGAGGTTGATCAGACTCGACGGAGATGCAGACAGGCTGTGGTCGAGGCTCGCACAAGCCCCGACTCCTGTGATCACGTCACGACGGGACGGTTCCGTGTACATCGACCTACGAAGTGTCCTCCCAGACGACGATGAGACTGTACGAACCGCGCTGATCGCGGCCACCTCCTGACATGCCGATCATCGCGACCGCAGGCCACGTCGACCATGGGAAATCGACACTCGTCGAAGCGCTCACCGGAACAGACCCTGACAGATGGGCGGAGGAGAAGGAGCGTGGCCTCACGATCGACCTCGGTTTTGCGTGGACGACCATCAAAGGGATCTCGGTCGGGTTCGTTGACGTACCTGGCCATGAACGTTTCATCAAGAACATGCTCGCCGGGGTCGGCGCAGTCGATTGTGCGCTCCTCGTTGTCGCTGCGGACAGCGGTTGGATGCCCCAGACAGAAGAACATGCAGCGGTCCTGGACCTGCTCGACACACCACGAGGCGTGATCGTCCTGACCAGGATCGACCTGGTTGACACAGAGACCGTTGAGCTTGCGACACTTGAGATTCTCGAGGAGGTCGAAGGAACAGTCCTATCCGACTGGCCGATAGTCACGGTGTCATCGGTGACGGGTGCAGGGCTCGACGAGCTTCGTGATCGTCTTGCCGAGCAGATCAACACCGAGCGCAGCACCGACGGGCGCGTCCGCATGTGGATCGATCGGTCGTTCTCGATCCACGGAGCTGGACTCGTGGTCACGGGATCACTTGCACGAGGCTCGATTGGCATCGGCGACGAGGTCGAGGTGCTGCCCCAGGGCCTAGGGTGCCGCGTGCGCGGGCTGCACAGACACGACGAACCCGTCGACCACGTCGAAGCAGGAGAGCGGGCCGCGATCAATCTCGTGATGGAAGGCTCGCCCGACATCGGACGTGGCAACTTCCTGGTTGCACCATCATCTGTGAGTACGACGAACCGGTTCACGGTGGCGATGATGCCAGCCCGATCCTTCGCTGAAATCCCCAAACGTGGTGCATTCCATCTCCACATCGGTACTGCAGACGTGAGTGTCTCAATCCGCCGTATCGGCCACACCGATGGGTTCGTCGTCGACGCAGGATCCCCCGTGCCAGTCACAATGGGGGACCGCTTCATCCTGAGAGATAGCGGTCGCAAAGCGGTCGTCGGTGGAGGCAGGGTTCTGGACCCGCATCCAGGACCCAGGCCGTCAGCGATCGAGATCGAATCTCTGATGAACGTCCTCGACAGCACGCCAGCGACCCGGGCAAATGCCCTCCTGAACCTGCGAGGCATCGCACGAACCGACAGCCTCATCGTCGACAGCGATGGAGGAACTGCAACAGAGGGCCTGGTCGCCGAGATGTACACCATCTCACAGCATGAAGTCGCCATCATCGCGACGAGCATGCACACGATGGTTGGGTCCTACCACTCAGACTTCCCACTGAGACCCGGCATCGGCAGCAGGGAACTCGCAACACAGTTGGATATCAATGAGGCGATCATCGCTGCCATCGTCGACGAGGATCCAACGTTCATCATGAACGAGGGAACCGTAGCCGCCGCAGACTTCACGCACACCATCACCGAGCGCGACGAACAAGCATGGGACGCGGCGAGGCAACAGTTGGAGGTGTCGTTCGCTGTTCCGAGAATGAGCGCTATCGAACTCCCACCAGAGCTCCTCCACGCGCTCTTGAGACGAGGAGACCTTGTTCAGATTGGCGACGACCTCGTGTTCACGAAACGGCAGATCGATCAGATAACCGAAACAGCGATATCCCTACCGCCAGGGTTCACCGTTGCCGATTTCAGGGACGATCTCGAAATGACTCGCCGCCAGGCCGTGCCAACGCTGGAATGGCTTGACCGCACAGGTGTCACCATCCGTTCAGGCGACGGCAGGGTCGCGAGATAGTCGCGCCACCCAACGCTTCTGGCGTCCATAAGAGAGCTTGGTTTCAAGCGGTGGCCGCCAGAACCAACAGTACGCGGCGGGCGTCCTAGACGGCTGCGGCGCGTGTCATGGCGAGTCTGCGTTCAGACTCCGTCAACCCGCCCCAGATACCGTACGGCTCCTTGATCGACAGGGAGTAATCCTGACACTCGGAGACGACCGGGCATATCTGGCACACAGCCTTTGCACGTATCTCCCGACGTTCTCGTTCGTCCTTGCGCTCCTGGGTACTTGGTGGGAAGAAAAGATGAGAGTGATTTCCACTGCAAAGTGCTGTTGGCTGCCAGGAACGATCTGGTGACATCGCGGTTCTCTTTCGTTGCTTGGTATCGGCATCGTGGGGATCAGGTCGAACCCGCACCGCAGACGAACCTAGTGCACGCGACCCGTGGCGCGCAAGAGAAATCTTTCAACATCACCGAGATTCTTCGCGGCCTCGAGTCGTTATGGGGTCAACCTCGAGGACAAGGCCGGTGAGTCCGACGATCTCGGCGGGCACTCCCGCATGGATCTCGACGCCGCGATCTGCGGTAGCAAGCCACCGCTCTCCGTCGATCAGGATGATGCCTTCAGGTTCAAGGGCGGTAACCGTCAGGCATCGTCTGCCGAGCATGTCCTCCCTGCCAACAGTCGGCGTGGCAAAGCGGCCTCGTACGACGGCCGTGAGTGCGTACCAGATGAATGTGACGCTCGCGACCACTGCGAGGAGCACCATCCACATCGCTGGCGGATACTGTGGCCGGGTCGACGTGAACAGCGTTCCGGCCGCCAGAAGCAGGAGAGAACCAACAATCGCTCTCCAATCTGTTCGATTCTGCCCGAATCCCCACACCAACAAACCAATCCCCGCAAGGACCATCGCAACCGCGGGCCACCAGATCGGGAGTGTTGCAAGCCCGTATCCGCTGATGATCAGCGAGATCGAGGCGACGAATGCCATCAACCCTCCACCAGCGGCGTAGAACTCGAATACTGCAAAGGCCAGCCCGACGAGGAGGAAGAGGAAGGCAGTTTCTGGGCGTGCACCCAGCCGCAGGAACCGATCGAGCAATCCGGTCTTGATGAACTTGACCGGTCGCGTCGCCACCGGACGCTCAACCCCATCGATGCTCTCGATGCTTGCAGTGGAAAGCTCGAACGTCTGACCACCACGCTCAACGACCTCGCCGTCAAGGGAGAGGATCAGCTGTCCGAGAGCGGGTTCGAGCCTGTCGACGAAACCGTATATCGTCGGGGACTCGACAGACAGGGTCTGAATGGATTCCGAGAGCTCTGACACTACCGCAACGAAACGGTCAGGGTCGTCTCCCTCCCTGACGGCTGGGGGTTGATCGTCGCCTTTGTGGACCGCAGGATCGAGATATCCGACCTCGACACCTGGCGCTGCCGTGCGGATATCGGCGTTGTTCGCAACATACGCTGCCCCACCGAACGCGGCTGCCGGGGTGGGCCCGATCCATGAGATCACCGGCGCAGGAAGCGTCGCCATTGCATCGAACAGCGGGCCAAGGTCACCAGATGAGACTCCAGGACTGTCGATCTTGAGGATGAACGCATGGGCAGTCTCTCCAGAAAGGGCTCCGAGGGTGTAGTCGATCAGCCTCTGGTCCATGGGTCCGTCGATCTCGATGATCACGATCGGATCGTCGGCCGTCGCCTGGCCGAATGCAACACCAGAGATAAGAACAGCCGCGAGGACAAGAACAACGGAAAGCAAACGGACGACTCGCATGGCGGGCAGGATACTTGGTACTCGGTACTTGGTACTCGGTACTCGGAGGATGCGCGGATAGGCGGAGCCGGAATCACAGTTCACAGTTCACGGTTCACAGTTCACGGTCAGAAACCGGTACCAGCCCGGATCGTTCAAGTGCGGTCGGGAAACGGAGAACGGAAAACGGAGAACGACCGCTCCCTATTCGCTGACCCTCTTGGTACTCGGTACCTGGTACTCCGTCAGAGACTGGTTGCTTCGCCGCCAGAAACGGGACCGAAGGACGTGTTCCATCTCCAGACTTCTGAATACTGAATACCAAGTACCACGTACCAAGTACTCTTGCCCCATGAGCACCATCCTTCTCGTTACAGACAGCGATCGAGTCATCGACTCGGTTCATACAGCTCTCACAGATCCGGACACCACGATCATCGATGAACGCGACCCATCCCAGGCCGCATCTGTGGCGTACACAGAGGACGTCGATGCCGTCCTGGTTGACATGCGAGTCGGGTCGATGGGGGCGATTGCGGTCACCCATGCGATACGGAACGCGGCGATTGAGGCCGACCCGATCCCGGTCACGATCCTGCTGGATCGCGATGTTGATGAGTTCCTGGCGCGCAGGGCCGGTGCCGCACACTGGGTGATGAAGACAGCGCCTGCCAGCGAACTCAGGCAAATCCTGACGCCAGCAAGCAGCGATACGTGATATCAGGCGGAGAACCTGCGAGTACGTGTAGGTCCTCGGAATCCCCGAGATGACCACCGAAACAGCCGTCTATATTGGCATCTTGGCTGTGTGCACGGTCCTTTCCGGGTTCTTCTCCGGATCAGAAACCGCCCTGATCGGAATCTCACGTGAGCGGGTCCATCAGCTTGCAGCTCTCGGTCCCAGGGGTCGTCGTCTCGAACAGTTGGTCTCAGATCCAGGGCGCATGCTCTCCACCCTGTTGGTCGCGAACAACGCCGTCAACGTCCTATCAGCGACCGTCGCCACGATCCTGTTCGTATCTCTCATCGGCGAAACGTGGGGACCATGGGTTTCAACTGGCTTCATGACAGCGCTTCTGCTCATCTTCGGTGAGATCACGCCAAAAACGATCGCCGCACGGTACCCGGAGGCGTTCTCCCTCAGAGTTGCTGGGCCGATCTGGAATCTTTCGATCGTCCTTGCACCTATCGCCTCTTTCTTCTCAGCCATCACGAAGGTCATTCTCAAGATGCTCGGAATCGACTCCGACAATGGTGCCTCGAGCGTGACTGAAGACGACATCAGGGCACTCGCTGAACTGGGACATAGGGGTGGACACATCGAAGACGCCGAGCGCGAGATCATCGACGCTGTATTCAACCTCGCTGACAGGTCTGTGCGCGATGTGATGACGCCGCGGCTCGACATCGTCACCCTCTCACTTCCGTTGTCAGCCCCGGCGATCAGGCAGGCTGTCGCTGAAACGGGACACAGCCGCTTCCCTGTATCGCCTGAAGACCTCGACGAACTCACAGGCATCGTCCACGTGAAAGACCTCCTTCAACACCCAGAAGGCGTCAGGGACAGGGACCTCAACTCCTTGATCAGGCCGCCGGCATACGTTCCGGAAACGATGTCCATCCTCGACACTCTCGAGGACATGCGAGCCAGGCGTAACGGGATGGCCGTCGTCGTTGACGAGCACGGCGGCGTCGAGGGGATTGTGACCATCAAGGACCTGGTCTCGGAACTCGTTGGCGAACTCCAGGATGAATACGATTCGGGTGAGCCTGCGGCCGTGACGATCTCAGCAGGCCAATGGCTGGTCGATGGCAGGCTCGACATCGATGACCTCGCTGAAACCATCGGGTACGACCTACCTGAGGGTCCCTACTCCACAGTCGGTGGCTTCATCATGGCGCTCTTCGAAAAGGTGCCGGACGAAGGTGACCAGGTGATCGCCCACGGGATGCAGTACACCGTGCTGTCCATGGACAGGCAGAGGGTCAATTCGATCAGAGTTGAGAGCATTTCCTAGCCGGTACACTCACGGTTCCGACGGGACGTAGCGCAGCTTGGTAGCGCGCATCGTTCGGGACGATGAGGTCGACGGTTCAAATCCGTCCGTCCCGACCAAGCCCCTCCGATACCGGAGGGGCTTTGTCATGTCACGACCCTGTGAACCCCGGTCTTCTCTTCTCGATGAAAGCTGAGATACCTTCATAGAAGTCGTCTGTTGAGGCTGCAGCCATGATCGAAGCGGCCTCTGCATCCATCTGGGCGAACGGGTCGTTCCCGAAGGAAGCCATGAGCAGCTCCCGTGCCCTCACGAACGCAAGCGTCGGGCCCTTCGCGAGCCTCCCCGCGAGTTTCGCTACCGCACCCTCGAACTCGTCCTCTGGGACAACCTGGTTGACGATCCCGAGATCACATGCTTCATCTGCGGACAGGACTCGATTTGTGAGGATGAGTTCCATCGCCCTGCGAGTTCCGACAAGCCTCGGCAGAAAGAACGTGCTCGACCCATCGGGTGACACACCTATGCCGGTGTAGGCCATGGTGAATACAGCGGAATCGACGGCCACTGCGAGGTCCGTAGCCATAGCAACACCCATGCCAGCCCCCGCCACAACACCGTTGATCGCCGCAATCGTGGGGAATGGCGCTGTGAGCAGTTTCGACACCGCGCCGTGTAAGACATCAAGGACCGCCCGCATCGTTTCGTGCGGCGCGTCACGCTTGTCATAGAACGACTGGACATCACCCCCTGCGCTGAATCCGCGCCCGGTCCCCGTGACCACGAGGACTCTGACACTGGTGTCCTTGACGAGTCCTTCCATCGCTGCATCGAACTCGGTTCCCATCGACACGCTGAGGGCGTTCATCGACCCGGGATCGTTCAATCGAATGGTGGCCACTCCACCGTTGACATCGACAACTACCTGTGACATGAAGACCTCCAGCGCTCGGTGACTCCAGACAGTAGACAGCAATCGAATCGCGCGAAACTCGGATTCGACCCAATCGTTCCAGAACGTGGCATGACAATCACACCATCGGACAGGCGACCGTTCATAAGTGCAGTCATGCACGGTCCGCAGCAGACCTACTTCTCATCCCCGATTGACACACCGTAGAGCACGCCCAATCCTCCAGGGACAACGTCCCCGATTGTCACACCTAGAGAGCCCCTACCTCGCAACCTATGAGTGCCCTGTTACTACCCGCAGTGTTGCGGATTCCCACGCAACTCTTCCCCAAATTGAGGATTCGTAGGTCGCGGTAGGCGATCAACTGCCGAGGGCGGCGAAGACCTCGTAGACCATGAACGCTGGCCAGAAGAGTGCCTGAAAGAACGTGAACGCGTAGGACCAGAAGCTGTCAGCCTGCTGCCAGAAGAACACGAACGCCCCGAAGATGCCCAGCCCGTAGATCGCACCTCCACCGGCCGCACATGAATTGTTCTTGCCTGAACTCATCGTCACCCTCCTCTCGCTTGCATGACCGATTCTACTCGCCCCACACCACATCGGACAGGGACTGACGGCCTGCAATGGCTCTCAGCGGTCCAGCAGCAGTTCTGCCAATTCGATGGCGTTGAGGGCTGCGCCCTTGCGGAGATTGTCGCCTGAGGCGAAAAGGCTGATTCCTCCGGGAAACCCGATCGTCTCTCGGACACGGCCGACGAGGACGTCGTCGATACCAGCAGAATCGAGCGGCGTCGGGACCTTCGTGTCGTCCCAGACCTGAACACCCGGAGCTGAAGCGAGAATCTCCGTCGCCGCATCAGCGGAGACGGGGTCATCGAACCACATCGATGCCGCTATGCCGTGACCGACCAACACGGGGACCCTCACACAGGTCGGTTCAATTGCAATATCTTGCCGGTCGAGGATCTTGCGGGTCTCGTGCACAAGCTTCCACTCCTCGTCCGTGTATCCCTTGTCTGTGATCGACCCGGCCAGGGGAAGGACATTGAACGCTATGGGGCGTTGGTAGAGATCGCCACCGGGATCTTCCCAGGCACCGGAGGCGAGCGCTCCGATGTCCTCGCTGAAGAACTCCATCTGGCGCTCGAGCTCATCCATACCCGTCTTACCTGAGCCAGAGACGCTCTGGTATGAGGTTGCGATCATCGACTTGAGCCCTGCAGCATCGTGCAGCGGCCCTGCGGCCATCAGGATCGCCATCGTTGTGCAGTTCGGGTTCGCAACGATGCCCTTGTGAGAGGTGATCGCCGCATCATTGACGCCAGCAACAACGAGAGGGACATCGTCGTCCATCCGAAATGCCGAGGAGTTGTCGATCACAGCAACGCCAGCTTCAGCGAACTTCGGGGCGAACTCCTTCGAGCGTGCACCACCTGCAGAGAACAGAGCGATATCTATGCCCGCCGGGTCAGCCGTAGCCAGGTCCTCAATAACAACATCGCCCCACTTCGTCTCGACGGTCTTTCCCACAGACCGTTCCGAAGCCATCAAGCGGAGGGTCGCTATTGGAAAATCTCGCTCTTCGAGGATGGCGAGCATCGTAGTGCCGACGGCACCGGTCGCCCCGACGATCGCAACCTGCGGATTGGCAAAGGTCTTCACGAGGCCTCCTTGCTATCGAGGCCCAGTCCGGTGTGAAGGACCTTGACGGCTTCAAGGGCCTCGTTCTCCGATATCACACACGAGATCCGAACCGGAGACGTGGAGATCATCTGAATGTTGATACCGCGGTCAGACAGCAGGCGGAACATACGCGCAGCGATGCCCGCTTCGGTCTTCATCCCGATGCCGACGACACTCACTCTGGCGATGTCTTCATCGATCGACACGCCTCCTGCACCAACAGCACTCGCAACCTTGGACGACTGTTCTTCCGCGACGTCGATACTCACGAGGGGAACCGTGAAGCTGATATCTGTCGTGCCGTCGTGGGACACGTTCTGGACGATCATGTCGACGTTCACTCCAGAGGCGGCAAGCCCCTCGAAGAGCGCAGCAGCGACACCTGGCGTATCTGGCACCTGGTAAACCGTGACCTTTGCCTCGTCTGAGCGGTGGGCGATGCCCCTGACAATGGCCTGCTCCATCGTTTCCTCCTTGACCCAGGTGCCTTCGCCATCGTGAAACGATGAACGGACATGGATGGGAATGTTGAATCGTCTCCCGAACTCGACTGATCGTGGCATGAGAACGCCTGCGCCGGCTGAGGCGAGTTCGAGCATCTCCTCGAATGTGACCTCCTCGAGCTTGCTTGCACTCGGGACAATCCTTGGGTCGGCTGTGAACACACCGTCCACGTCGGTGAATATCTCACAAACATCCGCTCCAAGAGATGCGGCGAGAGCCACAGCGGTCGCATCTGACCCACCCCGGCCAAGTGTTGTCACGTCCTTGGAATCGGGGTCCACACCCTGGAAGCCAGCAACGATGACCACCTTGCCATCCTCAAGGCCTTCCCTCACTCGGCCAGCCCTGATCTCTCTGATCTCGGCCTGGCCGTGTTTGCCTGTTGTCAGAATTCCAGCTTGTGATCCGGTGAAACTCGTTGCGGGCACGCCGAGGTCCTCAATCGCCATCGCCACCAGGGCCATCGTGACCCGCTCACCCGCCGTCAGAAGCATGTCGAGTTCCCTCGGATGTGAATGGGGGGAGACGTCGCTGGCCAGGGCGAGCAACTCGTCGGTCCGCTTCCCCATGGCACTGACAACAGCAACGACGCCACTCCCCTGGGAGTGTGCCTCGACGATGCGCCGAGCGACATTGCGGATACGGCTCGCATCCGCGACGGACGTACCCCCGTATTTTTGAACCACTAGTGCCATGGCGTCAAAGTGTAGGTCTATTGGCCCTGCAGCCATACCATCGTGTGATGCATCTCACACGAACTCTCACCCTCGCGGCATCGGTCGCCATCGTGGCGGCAGCATGCTCGTCCGCATCCGACACCTCCGCAGAAACCACAGTGGCACCGAGCACACCCCCGACGACCATTGCCCTCACCGAGGCGCCTCCCGTCGGATACGCAGGCTATCGGCTTCAGCCGACAGCT
>Ga0190293_1000471_pt1 | contig 14361 bp, 8 predicted proteins | sample 48693001_MG_FD_161671 | JGI IMG/M metagenome (GOLD analysis project Ga0190293, IMG submission 161671) | Hydrothermal vent microbial mat bacterial communities from Southern Trench, Guaymas Basin, Mexico - 4869-30-0-1_MG | ecosystem: Environmental > Aquatic > Marine > Hydrothermal vents > Microbial... | reverse complement strand
TCTGGCTTGAGGAACCATTCACAGTAGTTATATAAAAAAAAACAAAAAAAATCTCAAATTCTATTGGTTTTTTCAAAAGATACAAAAAGAGGATAATCGAATTTCAACATTTCCTCAACGAGGTTAAAGAAATATAGCACTTTTATCCAATTTTGATTTGTCAGGAATTTTTACATTTTTGTCATAAGGTGTTTCACACTCTATAGAGGATTGGTGATTCTATCCCCTTTTGGAATAGGTGTATTAAGGTAATTATGTTATACTTCAGTTTATTAGTGATATTTTTCGGAATTTAAAAAATACCCAAATCAGAATTAATCTTGAATAATAAAAATCATTTCAGTTCAAATCAATTCAGGGATTATTTGTGTTTTTGTCTGACTAACAAGACGGAGAAGATCAACTATAGAGGAAGGAGAAAAGATGGATTTTAAAGATTTTGAAGATATGGGGTTGGATCCCCGGTTGATCAAAGGGATAAAAGAGATGGGGTTTGAAAAACCCATGCCTATACAGGAGAAAGTAATCCCGGTGCTGTTGGAAAGGGATGTGGATATGGTTGGTTTGGCCCAGACAGGAACAGGTAAAACAGCGGCATTCGGCCTTCCTCTTATTTCGAAAACAGATATTAATAATAAGAATGTTCAAACGATTGTGCTTAGTCCTACCCGTGAGCTTTGTATCCAGATCACGAAAGACATCAGGAACTATTCCAAATATGTTCAGGATTTCCGTGTTGTTGCAGTGTATGGAGGTGCGAGTATTGAGGGACAATTGAAGGAATTGAGAAAAAAACCCCAGATGATAGTTGCGACACCCGGCAGACTTCTTGATATGATCGAGAGAAGAAGGATTGATTTATCAAAGATAAATGCTGTTGTTCTCGATGAAGCTGATGAAATGTTGAACATGGGATTTAAAGAGGATCTGAATGCAATTCTTGAGAAGACTCCTGACTCAAAAAACACTTATCTTTTTTCGGCAACAATGCCCAGAGAAGTTTCAAGAATTGCCTCGAATTACATGAAAAATGCTGTTGAGATTCAGGTAGGGGCCCGGAATGCAGGAGCTGAAAATGTGAGTCATCTTTACTATATGGTCCAGGCGAGTAATAAATATCGCGCACTTAAAAGGATAGTTGATATTAATCCTGATATCTATGGGATCGTTTTTTGCAGGACAAGAGCAGACACAAAGGATATAGCTGAAAAGCTCATTGTTGACGGATATAATGCTGATTCTCTTCATGGAGACCTTTCTCAGGCACAGAGAGATTATGTAATGCATAAGTTCAGGTCTAAAAACCTTCAGATACTTGTTGCCACAGATGTTGCAGCCCGGGGGCTGGATGTTGATGACCTTACCCATATTATAAATTACAACTTTCCGGATGAATTGCAGGCTTATACACACCGAAGCGGAAGAACCGGAAGAGCCGGAAAAAAAGGTGTCTCAATTGCAATAATGCATAAAAAAGAGAAACACAGGATCAGACAGGTAGAGAATCTTATTGGTAAAAAATTTGAATATAAAAAAGTTCCTGGTGGAAAAGAGATATGTGAAAAACAACTCTTTAACATGATAGACAGGATGGAAAAGGTGGATGTTGCCGAGTCTGAGATCGACCCTTATCTGGAGGTTATCTATAAAAAGCTTGACTGGCTGACAAAAGAGCAGGTTATAAAACAATTTGTCTCACTCGAATTCAACCGATTTCTTGAATATTACAAAGATTCTCCGGATCTTAATATTGATCCGGGAAGAAAAGGGAAAAAAGAGAGAGGAAAAGAAAGAGAAAGAGGAAAAGAAAGAGGGCCAAAGCTGAACAAGGGAGATGTGGCAAGATTTTTTGTGAAGTCAGGCAGGAAAGATAAGGTCGAGCCTCCCCACATTATCGGAATGATCAACGATATGACCGGGACCAAGGATATCCAAATAGGAAAAATAGAGATTATGAGTACTTTCTCATTTTTTGAAGTTGATATTGATTCTACCGATATTATGCTGAAGAATTTAGACAAGGCTGAACTTCACAAAATGAAGGTATATGTGGATAAAGCTGAAGCACACGGTGGCGGCAGAAAAAAAGAGAAATCAAGTAAAAGGCCTTTCCCTAAAACAAAAAAGAAAAAATTCAAAGGTAAGACCAAAATATATTAATTTACTCTTTAGCCAGATCGATCCGTTTGATTTTGAAATAAAAGCAGTGCCATCTCCAGAGGCAAGATTTTACCTGAATTCAATTCTAGGGAAAGGCCTGTTGAGAGCACGTCCATTCTCATCAACCTTGTATTTAATGTACAAAGTTGTTGTCTTACCACAACAATTACATAAGACCATACCCATTACATATCCTGTGTCCTTATTGTAAACAAGGAATGATTCGATCTCACACTTGAACTTCCCCACACTCATATGCTTAAAACCCTGATGTTCATGTTCGTAAGTGTATTTTCCCCATAATGGAATTACATTATCTGATTTTATCAGTTTTCCAACCAAAGCTTTAAATACACCGAAGGACAGTTTGGTTGATGTTTTAGTAATTGTTGCAGGGAGAGCCATGCTTCCGAGGAATACATCCCAAGCCATGTCATTGAGAATATTACGCCACTCTTTCCCGAATGTGTTTTTCACTGCTATTAGACATTTATCTTTGCATAAAGTTTTTTTATCACCGAATTTTGCACCGACTATCAGATCCAGAATATGATTGTCGATAAGATCGGAGAGTCCGATTGAAAGATTTTTTCTTCCACCGTTTATATCATGCGGATCAGGATCAGATTCTGTAAGGAATCTGTCCCACCATTCTTTTTCCCGTTTCTCTTGTTCTCTCTTCTGCTTCTCAAGTCTTTTCTTTTTATTTTTTGCTTCAAGCTCTTCCTTTATTGCATTATCAACTTCCTTTTGTGCTTCCTTTGCCTTCAGTTCTGCTTCTTTTGCTTTTTTAGCTGCATCTTCAGCCAGTTTTTTTGCCTCTTCAGCAAGTCTTCCGGCCTCTTCAAGACCTCCATTTTTATACTCTTGCTTTGCTTTTTCAAGTGTTTCTTCAGCTTTTTTTCTTAAATTGTCGGCCTCATTGAGGATATTCCCGGCTGCACTCAATTTTTCACCGGCACTCCTGGATCCGGATTTCAGTTTTTTTATGTCTTCAGCTGTATTATTTATAGTACTTTCTGCATTCTTTGACCCCTCTTCAGCTGTATTGATTGAATCTGCCGCATCATTTATTTCCCCTTCGCAAATCCTCTCCAGTTCAATTCGTTCGAGGCATTTTTTATATTTATCCTTAAGATCATTAAGTTGATCATCAAGTGCTGTTTTTTTCTTCAAACATTCCTTAAGTCTGGCCTCAGCTTCATTTAATTCCTTCTCGGTATCTTTGAGTTCTTTTTCTGCATCTTTAAGTTCTTTCTCTGTTTTTTCCTTCTCTTTTTTCAGATCTTTTATCTTGTCTCTGGCATCCCTTGCCTCTCTCCTCAGCTTGTTCCATTTATCCCTGTATTCATTCAGGAACCAGCATACAACATCTATCGACCGCTGACTGCCGCTGAAATATATACCGACATCACTTCCAAATAGGCCTACATAATTGTCAAGGCCCGGTTGTGGCTCTGAACTAATTCCGTCTACATGAATAGCTGAATCTATAAGTTTTTTAAGTTTTTTCTTAGCCTCATCAAGTTTATCTTTTTCATCTTTCAGATCTTTATCGGTTTTGCCAAGGTCATTCTTCAGTTTGTCCCTTTTTGCTTCAGCATCCTGTTTTTTCTTTCTGAGTTTATCCACAAGGTTCTTTAAATCTTTACAATCCTTATCCTGCTTATCAAAAACTGTCCGGATTTGATTGTATTGTTTTAGAATTTCTTCACAAGGGTCTTTCTTTTCAGGGATCACTACAGAAATATGAAATATTCCCGGTGTTATTCCCGTAAGGGTACGTTGAAATCTAAAGGATCCATCCTGCACTTTCCCGGGGATTATATAAAAAACTTCCAGTTCTTTGAGTGATACTATTTGTGGGGTTCTGTTGATAAGCTGAAGTGGAATTTTATCAGTAATCCCTTTCAACCCTCTTATTGTTACTTTCAATGTTGTTGTCTCACCCTTAAGTAATGTTTCCTTCCCAATTATTGATTCAATAGTAATATTCCTGACTGAGCATTTTGAATTAAAAGAGCCTTCAGTGAGAGAAATGTCAATAATTCCCGCCAAGTTCCTCGGTGTTGTGACAATGACCCTTCTCGGTGATTCAGCCCATTTTACGAGGGTGCTTCCATTTATTTTTACGCTTGTATTGCTGAAGTCGCCATCAAATTTTCCGTAGTAGCTGACCATGCTGCCAGCCATACTTGGACTCCCGCATCCTGGAGTGTTTAGACTTTTGCCGGAATTTTTTTTACTTACAGGTATTTTTGTTTGAGATACTTTTTTCCCCTTCTGATCAAGGAGCGTTATCAGAATATTTTCATCTTCAGGGACAATCCATTTATCCCAATCATTTCCTGCCGATGTTTTCCGTCCACCTATATTAAGATTATATTTTTTTAATTTTGCTAGGTTCTTTATTTTGTTTTTTGATGTTTTGCCTGATGGCCAGAGGGTTAATTTGCCGGCCACCTGATCGCCTGCGGCAAGATCATCGGGGAGGTTTACGAATATCCTCCCTTCGGGAGTAAGAAACTCAATAGCAAATATTCCTCCTGTTTTTGATATGTTTGAAGCAACTTTCCCTTTACCTGCTACCAGTGAGAAAAAAAGGGTAAAGATAAAAATAAATAAAATGTATTTATATATCGATAAACGTTTCAAAGATCCCATATTCAACCTCCGGTTCTATTTATTTTAAAATAAAACCAATACGGTTATATATAAACGAAAAAAGAAAGTAAACCCCATTTACATTTTTCTAAAAGAAAAGTGGCATCATTTATATGAACCTTTTCAATTTATTTTCGTCTTATTTATATGAATCCGGGTGAGGAGCCTTTTCTTCAAGGCGAGTTATTTATTCAGATTTTAACAAAAGCTTTTATTTGAAATATTTTCATTTTTTCATATATAATTAGTTCAGGAGAGTTTTATGAAAAGAAGAAATCTACTTGTTTTAGTCTCAATTATTTTAATTTTAATAATAATGCCGGGCCGGGTATCAGCCATCGGGCCATTGGATGTCTATATTCAGGGTGGGGCTATGACCGATGACTCTTTGAAATTCAGTCCCTTTTTATGGACAGCAGGTATTAATCTCGATTTCAAGACCGGTGGAATGCTGATGCTCAGTCCGGAGTTGAATATAGTAATAAGCGAGTTAGATTTTGATTATATTTTGTTGGAGCCTGCAATTATTGTTAATTTCCGTTTTGCGAATCTTTTTGCAGGAGCGGGATTAACAAAATTCTTTGAGCTTGGCAATCCATTTGAGTTCAACAAGTTTTCTTTAAAAGTTAATGCAGGGATCAAGATTCCCGGATTACGGCTTAGGGCTTATATGATCATCCCGTTCGATGAACTCTTTAAACCTGTGATCTATGGAGGAACAATAGGGTTCGGTTTCTGATATTATCTGCTTAAAAAAAAATAGTTGACTAAAATAGTTTACTATTGCAAAATTTTTCCGGATAAGAATTTGTTAAAATTTAAAAAATATAGGAGAGTAAATGAAAAAATTAATTTCAATTATGGTTGCAGTTATCCTGATCCTTACATTGGGAACAGGGTTGAAGGCAGAGGATAAGGAGTTGAACCTAATGGCAAATCTAGGATTTGCTTTTTCAGATGTTGAAGGGTTGTTTTTTGATCTTGGTGTGGAAAAAGAAATAAAAAATAATCTTTTTGCATTGCTGTATTTAGATTACTACCTGAATCCGACAGGTGAAAATTTTGGGGCCTATGGTGTTGATGCAAGTCTGACATTGATGGGGGTCAATCTTGGTGCGGCTTATAAGAAACGGCTTAATGAAAAAATAAAATGGTTTTTAAGGGCAGGGGTCCTTTTAGCTTTTTCAAAAGCTACAATATCATATCTTGGTTTTTCCGTTTCTGAAACGGCTTCAGATTTTGGTGTCAGTGCAGGTGGTGGAATTGAGTATGAATTTCAGAAAAATCTTGCTTTTGTTGCGGGAGTAGCAATTAGCATGATATTCAGCGATGGGACAGGCACGTGGTTTAAATTGTTTGCAGGAGTTAACTACAAACTTAAAAACTAATCACATAAATATACGGGGAGCTTCAAGCTCCCCTTTGTTTCCGAAGCTTTAAATCAAAAAATTTCCAGGACTGGAAATGAGTTTCATTTTTCTCAAGAAAATGTCTGTAATTTTATCAGCGAAACTTTTGGTTTGTAACCGGCTAGAAATCGGAGCGGGGAATCTGGAGGATTAGTGTGCGGGCCGGCACACGAACCCCACCCCGATTTCAAAAACCGGCAGTGAAAACAAAAAATCATACTAAACCTAAAGGAGGTTCATATTTATTTAAAATTTGCCTCTATTACCTTGTTTACAACATCTCCCGATACCATGTCTTTGGCAAGAACAAGAATATTAACTTTCCCTGATTTTATTATCCTTACAGGGATCCTGAGTTTTGTACTTTGATTGATTATTGTTATTTCTTTAGTGTCGCTTTTTATTTCCCGGCCTTCAAGATTAATTATTTTTATTGTAATTTTGAGAAGCGCCACTTCTTTGTCTTTTATTTTTTCCAACTTAAACCCGGTTAATCCGAATTCCAGGACCCCGTTGTTAAAGGAGGCAGATTCTATTTTAATTGAATTTGTCTCAACCCCCTTTATTAGTGCAAGGCCCATGTTATGATTGATTAATGCAAAATGAGAGTTAAAACCTTCCCTGTTTTTTATTGATATTTTCAGAATGTTTTTAGAAACTTTTATAACAGATTTTTCCAAAATCGGGTTTTTCTTTCTTAGCGGCATATTTATTTTATATAGATCCAAGAATGTATTGCGGAAATGTTCAGGTAACGAAACATGAAAAACAGTTTCCGATACTTTTCTCTCTTCCTTTAATATTTTTGCATCATCTACATCAACTGGTAATTTAAAAATAGGGTTTTTTGAGATCATATTAAGTACTACAAGTTTTTTCTCAAAGTCATTAAGGCCAAGATAACTTTTTGATTTCTCCAGATTTCTGATGGTATGAATATTCACCTTCTTCCGCTTAGACCTGACATCAATTCGAATCATTCCTCCTTTCATGTCATCCGGACTCTGAAAAGATAATTCGTAGTAAGCATTATGAATGTTTGCTATTTTGTCATTAATTGACCTTGTATCTCCCGTCAGATATTTGCCACCACTAAGGGAAGATAGAACCCGCAGAAATTCTTCACCTGATTCAACGTTAGCGCCTCTCCCTCCCGAGGGATTAATTAAGAAAAGAACAGCACCACTGCGCAGGAGATTTTTGGCCATTATGCTTGCATGAGTATCACCTCTGGCCCATGAAGAGTTCGAAATTCCCTCTGAGAATAGATATATGAATTTTGTACCGGCTATATTTGTGATCGCATAGTAAAGAGATTGAAAAGATGCGGCAAATTGCGAGCTTTTATCAGACAAATACTTAGTTTGCTGAAGAAGAAAGAATATTTGTTCATCATGCTGGTATTTTGATTTCTCACTCTCACTGTCATCAACACCTGAGGTTACACTTCTTTGATTATCTCTTCCTACAATCTTCTTCTTTATAATTTTATTTATTCTTTGTTTATCATTTGAAGGCCCTCCAAGGTATGAAAGCCCTTGAAAGCCTTCTATCTTAAATATAATGAACTTAGTGTCTTTATTACTTCTACTGACAAGTTGTTCTGCAATAGCTTTTGATTTCATTATCGAGGGAGATTTTGACAGGGCTGAATCAAAAACCAGAATAACGATCTTTTCTTCTTTTTTGCTTTTGAACCATTCCGGCTTCTGGTCATTCTCTGTAAGGAATTTTCTTCTGATAAAATTGAAATGTGAAAATTTATGGTTATTTACATAAAGTTCAATATCATCATTTTTTAGATCTGTAACGGAATTACCTCTGGAATCAACTGCATAAATAGGTACTATCCACTCCTCAACTTTGATGTTTTCGACAATTCTTTTTCCCGGATTAATGGTGAATGCTGTTGCTATAATAATTGTAAGAGCGATCAGTAATGATATGCCGGGACGTATCGACATTATTCCCACCTCCAATATTTAGTAATACGGATGACAGATGAATATATGGAATAATTGCATTAAAATTCTAAAAGGGGACAGGTACCTTTTAAATTAATGGAAAAGAGGCCAGATTAACCGGATTATTTATATCTTATCCATTTAATTATTTCTTTGACAGATGGTTTTTTACCGTACATAAGAATACCCACCCTGAAAATCTTCGCACCGAACCATGCAAGAAGAATAGTGAAACTGAGGCTTGTGAAAATTGACAAAAGTATCTGAGAGAATGCCGGAGTTGCGACACTAATTCTCATGAACATGAGGGTTGGTGTGAATAGAGGAAAAAGAGATGTCCCTACAACAAGTGGAGTATTCGGATTCTGGGTCACCATTATTCCGATCATGAATGGAATAATCAGAAGATATGTGATCGGGGCTGCATATTGCTGTGCTTCCTGATCTGTATTGACCGATGCTCCAACTATTGAGAAAAGAATAGAGTACATGAAATATCCGATAATGAAGAAGATAACAAAATAAATTCCGAGTTCAAGACTGAGAAAATTCAAAATCGATTTGTCGATCCCTAAAGAAAATTTCCCCATCAACAACCATCCCATGATCATCCATATTCCCACCTGGGTTAACCCGGCAAGGCCGATCCCGATTATTTTCCCGTAAAATAAACTTTGTGTATTGGTTGATGAGATAAGAACCTCTACAATCCTGTTGTTTTTCTCTTCAATAACTCCTCTCATAATCAATTGCCCATAGCCCATAAGGACAGAAAAAAGGATTGTTAACATAAAAATTGACATCATATATGCAGTTCCTGAAGATGATTTGGTTGCGCCCTCTTCTTTAATAATGAAAAGATCGGGCTTTATATCAGCAGTGGCTTTCTCGACAAGCTCAACTATTCCAGGATCTTCAATTTTCTCTTTAAGTATTTTTGTTGACAGGACTTTTTTAACTGAACCATTAATAAACCTGTTCAGCTCAAAATCTGAAATGTTTTGAGCGCAAAAGTATATCCGTCTTGTATCTTCAATATCAGAAGGGATAATGAGGAGTCCATCGATTTTTTTATCAAGGATCTCATCTTTATAAGAATCAGTAAGTTTGAATTCGCCGGCTTTTTTCTCTTTTAAATCATCTTCATAATTTTTTATCAGTGAATCCTGCTCTGCAATTAATTCTTTATCTGTAATGAACTTCAGCTTCAGCTTCTCTGTCAGATATTTATTGTCTTCGCCGATCTTCAGAAGGTCACCCCTGATCATGTCTGAGTAGTCAACTATTTTTATTACTTTTTCCTCTCTGCCCACTTTTGTCAGCAGCATCGGGATAAAGATAAATGCAGCCATTAATGCTGGGGTCAGGATTGTTGCGATTATAAATGACTTCTTTTTTACGATCTGTTTATATTCTCTTAATATTATAGCTGTGATCTTCATTTTATTCTCCGGTTCCCTTGGAATTGCTTGTGGCATTCCTTATAAAAATATTGTTCAGTGAAGGCTTGGTCAGTGTAAAACTATTTAAAGATATTTTTGATATAAGATCTTTTAGAAGTTTATCTTTGTCTTTAATATCATTCAGCTCTATCTCCATCTCCTTCCCGTAATCCTTAAATTCTTTGATATATTTTAGTGAGGAAACAAATTTGCCGTCTCCTTCATACTTGATATTTATGAATTTTTTCCCGTATTCTGATTTAACATCACTTAGATATCCATCAAGCACTTTTTTCCCATCGCTGACCATTACAATAGAATCTACTAACTTTTCAGCATAATCCATAAGATGGGTGGAGAATATTATCGTAACACCGCTTCTTTTCATGTCAAGGATAAGGTCTTTTACGAGCTCTATGTTTATCGGGTCAAGCCCGGAAAATGGTTCGTCCAGGATCAATAGATCAGGGGAGTGAATTATCGTGGTGATTATCTGAAGTTTCTGTGCCATTCCTTTGGATAATTCTTCGATCTTTTTTTCATAGTAATCAAAGAGGTCGAATTTTTTTAACAGCATTTCTCCTCTTTTTTTTATTTCACCTGATTGCATCCCTTTCAGTTTTCCGAAAAACTGGAGAGTATCAGAAACCTTCATCTTCCTGTAAAGGCCTCTTTCTTCAGGGAGATATCCTATCCTGTCCTTAAGCTTTTCGTTGAATTTTTCACCCATGATAATAATCTCTCCACTGTCCGGAGCAATTATGTTCATCATCATCCTGATAGTAGTAGTTTTCCCTGCGCCATTTGGGCCAAGGAGTCCCAGGATCTCGCCTTTTTTCAATGTAATTGAAATGTTGTCGACAGCTCTTTTACCGTCAAAATCTTTTACCAGGTTTTTAAGTTCAAGCATAGTATTGTCCATATTCCCTCCGAAATTGGTATTAAGTGGATACTCTATTTTATCACAAAGGTTACATATCTCTAAATACCGGAGCTTTTGACACTCCGGAACTCTTCAGTGATCTCTTTCGATGGCTTTTTATCAATCAGGCTTACGATAATTATTACAATAGCAGAAATAAAAAATCCCGGAACTATCTCATAGAGGTCGAATATTCCCCCGGTAAGGTTTTTCCAGATCAACACAGTGACACCACCTGTGAAGATTCCCGCAATTGCGCCATAAGAGGTCATGCGGACCCAGAAAAGTGATAGGATTATAACCGGTCCGAATGTCGCACCGAATCCTGCCCATGCATACGCAACCAGTTCGAGGACACTGTTCTCCGGATTCAATGCAATAAAGAATGCAATTATTGCGACTATAATAACCGATACGCGGCTGACCCATACAAGTTCCCTGTCACCCGGTTGTCTTTTCAATACAACTTTATAGAGGTCTTCTGTTATTGCAGATGACGTTACCAGCAGTTGAGAATCGGCTGTGCTCATTACAGCAGCAAGGATTGCAGCAAGAAGTATTCCTCCCACAAGGGGGGTTGTCAGCTGATTTACAAGTACCATAAAAACCGTTTCAGATGCGGCCTTCCCTACCAGAGGGTTCTCAGTTAGAAGCACTCTCCCTACTATCCCCACGACAACAGCTGCAGAGAGGCTTATTACCACCCATCCCATTGCTATTCTTCGGGCTTTTTTAACCTTATCCGAAGAGGTGATAGCCATAAACCTTGCAAGGATATGGGGCTGGCCGAAATAACCGAACCCCCATGCTACAAGGGACAGAACGGGGATAAATTTCAGGTTTTCCCCTGAGGTAGTCGTAAGCATATTAAGAAGTTCGGGATTTATCCCGTTTATTTTTGTAATTGTCTGATCAAAGCCACCCAAAGCAAAAACTCCAAGGACCGGGATGATTATTATTGCAAAAAACATTAGCATTCCCTGGAAAAAATCTGTCCAGCTCACTGCCATAAAACCACCAAGAAATGTGTAGCCAATTATTACAAAAACACCTATTGAAAGTGCAAAAAGATATGGAATATTAAAAACGGTATTGAACAATTTTGCTCCGGCGACAAAGCCTGATGATGTGTAAAGGAGAAAAAATATAATTATAAAGAGAGCTGACAGCACTCTCAGTATACCTGTTTTGTCCCTGAAGCGATTTTCAAAAAATACAGGAAGTGTGATTGCATTTCCTGCGATCTCTGTGTATTTCCTCAACCTCTTCGCAATAAATTTCCAATTAAGATATGTCCCTATCATAAGTCCTAATGCTATCCATCCGGCTTCAAGGCCTGCAAGGTATGCATAACCGGGCAATCCCAAAAGGAGCCATCCGCTCATGTCCGATGCCTGAGCACTTAGTGATGTCACCCATGCATTAAGCCCTCTTCCACCCAACACATAATCGGAAAGGTTTTTTGTTCTTTTATAAAAATGCCACCCTATTGCCATCATAAAGAACAGATAGACAGCGAATGAAATAAATGTTCCCACACTTGCTCCTGACATGATCATCTCCGGTATTTGATTTAAAATTCATAATAAACAGTGCAGCAAAATATATCAAGAAAAAAACAATGGAAAAGGTACCTGTCCCCTTTTAGAGCTAATAACTGGGAAAAAAAGATCAATTCATATAAAAACTATCTTTAACAATAGGGCGAGAAAACCCTCTTTAGGACTAATCACTCTTGATATATTGTTATATTCAAACTATAAAAAATGAATAAACTCACTAAATATTGTTGACTCCTACAAAGTCTTGAATTAAAATATCGCATTTTCAAAAGGCGAAAGCATTGCATTGAAAAAAATAAATAATATGTTGAATATATAAAATAAATATATTATTATATTAAATTCCCACAGGAGGGGAGATGAAAAAAACAATTTTTGTAGCAATTTCAATTTTCTGTATTTTTATCAGTATTAGCGCTTCAGTTAAAATGATAGGATCTTTAAATGAACTGGAAGTTCTGACAATTAATTGTCATACTGACTATTCAATTATTATTGAGTTTCCAAAAAAGGTTAATATTGGAAAGCTAGTAATAGAAGAGACTTCAAAATCGCAGTGGTCGGTCGATCATGATCTCAATCTAATGTGGGCTCAACCTGAACAAATAGAAAGTCCGGATTGCATTGTGATTGTTAAAACAGCTCAATATGATCAAATTAAGATTAGATTGAGAGTAGAAAAAGATCCTAAGAAGCTGACACATACTATAGTTCTGGAGGAAAAAGTTTTTAGACGGAAGCTTAAGCAGGAAGAGTCAGAAAAAGAAGTGAATCCTATTAAGCAGGAAAGTAATAATGTGATTTCCAAAAATGAAGAAGGTAATTCCCAGGTGAAAGTTACAGATTCTAAAGGACAAGAGAATTCTCTTTCGAATGTATCATCAATTATTGAAAAAAAGGGAACTGTACAGGAGATAACATCAAATGCACTTGAATTAAAAAACATAAAAAGTTTGTTTAATCTTGATACCTCTTTTGCTTTTTTCGGAGGGACTCAAAGTTTCGATGATTCTTCATTTGCAATGGAAGGTGAAGTTATAGTTGCAGGGAAAAACGAAAGTGGCTTTTTTTTTCAAGGAGCCGGGAAAGTTTTAATCAATAAAGTGATTAAAGAATATGGTTTTTCGATTGGCGCTGGATTTGAACCGGGGAAACTGGGATTTTTTTTATTCAGTGATGTTTTGATACATAAATTCGGTGAAGAATTCAATTCTACGACCCATTGGCAAATACGTCCCTCGGCCAGATACAGATTGTCAGATAAGGTTCATGTAGCTGGTTTTGTAGGAATTCCAATAGGTGCTTGGCAATTTTCAGGGGTAGAGGTTATAGGAAATCCCGGATTCGGATATTATAATAAATCATTACTTCATGCAGGACTTGATCTTTCAGTATATCTTAAAAAGATGTTTGTTGATCTACGAGTTTTGATTGCTGAAGGGTCTGCATTCGGGATTGATCTTAAATCAGGATATGAGTTGATTAAAAAAATATTTGTGACTTTTAATTATTCTTATGCAACTACCGGAGATTATACATATATGGAAGGTATCACAAATTCAAGCAGAATTGGGATTGGTGTTACTTATAGTATGAAGAATTTTGAGAATAGAGCACATAATAGAATAATATTCAGGCCTGATTATCCTATGGTTGTTGTTACTGAGAAAGAGTTGGATCAATCGTTGAAATCACCAGAGATTACCTTGGAAGCGAATCCCACTTCCGGGTTTGCACCACTCAATGTAAGCTATAAAGCTTCTCCAAATGGGTTCGATGGGGATGTAACTATGACATGGTATTTCAATACTACATACTCTTCCCAGAATAATCACAATACTCCTTCATTTGAATACATTACTCCGGGGACCTACGAAGCCTGGGTTGAGGGAAGAGATGAGAAAGGTAATTTTGCAAAATCTAATATTGTGGTGATCACAGTTCTGGATATTAATTCCACGAATATATACACAATCAGGTCTTTTGTTAGATCCGGAGATGGTTCTATTGATCCGCTTGGAGATACGGTTGTAGCAGAAGATTCCGATCAAAAGTTTACGATCTTACCAGCAGAAGGATGGTACGTTAAAAATGTGTATTGTGATGGAAATTCTGTTGGTAGCGTTTCTGAATATGAATTCAAAAGAGTATGTGAAGACCACTCGATAGAAGTTGAATTTTCAGAAACAGCTCCAACTACTCACACCATTACAGTATCTGTAAAGAATAATTTATACG
>Ga0190293_1000470_pt1 | contig 14382 bp, 16 predicted proteins | sample 48693001_MG_FD_161671 | JGI IMG/M metagenome (GOLD analysis project Ga0190293, IMG submission 161671) | Hydrothermal vent microbial mat bacterial communities from Southern Trench, Guaymas Basin, Mexico - 4869-30-0-1_MG | ecosystem: Environmental > Aquatic > Marine > Hydrothermal vents >... | reverse complement strand
TTCCCCATATTACTGCCGCTTCTTCTTTTGGCAGCATTTCAATCTTGTAGGTATCAAAATCGTCAAGTTTTTCTTCAGCGACAATTTTATGTGAATAATCCTTAACTATGGAACTCTCTTTCAAAATATCATCGTTTGTATAATCAGACCCCATCCAACCCTGAGACATCATTGAAGCCGGAATTTTTATCATCCTCCCTATAGCCGGCATCCAATTCCACATTTCAGTTTTCCGCTTCATAAAGACCTGACCTTTATCTTTTGCAGGAGCAGTGATATAGGTAAGTGAGAAATCCATACCCCTGCCCCAACTTTTCATGGAAACACTTCTTTTCCAAGTGGGGCGAATGATCTCCATTTGCATGGTAGATGTATTTGTTTTTCCTCTTGTTTTTTCATCTGCCTTTTTAATGATCTCTTCGGCAGTTATCTGATCCTGAGAATAAATGCTGTTCACGAACAATCCAAACATCAAAAGTATAATTGCAGTAATTTTATTTATCATTTTAATTTATTTAAACTTTTTAATTAATTGTTCTATCACATCTTCTAAAGGATAAGCCTCACCCATTACAATATATCCAAGTGAAACACCATCTAAGGCACTTCCTAATAAAAGGGCTGTTGCATTCGGATTTTTATCCCCCTTATTCTTGTAATAGGCCTCAAAAATCATGATGTATTGCTCTAAGAAAGGAGCAAATATCTTAGTGAATAGTTGCTGAACTTTTGGTTGAGCCAGTAAATTATAGTACAGGCTCCAAAAGTCTTTGTTCGATCTTATCATTTCGAAATTACTTCTAACAGTCAATTCAAATTCCTTTTCTGTGATCAGTTTTGTTGAAGCACCATCAAAAAGTTCAGCATATTGATTCAGGCCATAGTTCAAAACTCCTTCTAACAAGTCCTGCTTACTTTCAAAATAGTTATAAAGATTACCCTTTGAAACTCCTGTATTCTTGGAAATAGACTGCATGGATGTACCATTATAACCATCTTCTGCGAATAATTCCAACGCAGATTCTAAGATAAGAAGCTCCATTTTTTGTCTGATCTCTTTATTCTGCTTTTCTGTTCGTGGTGACATCTAATTATTTTTTGACTGAACGGTTGGTCAAAGGTACAAAACATTTTAATTTAAAACCCTTTGATATTAAAGAACTTGCAGGTAAGTTGCACATTTTAACAAAGATTGATAGAAGATAAGAACAACATCTTTACAGGTGGGTGTAGATACTTTTGTGCCATCTAATTATTGGATAGTTATAGCTTTATCCAAAAATAATTCATGATTATATTTGAATCTTTCCTCAACAGAGATAACTATAGTATGTTGTTTTAAGATCTGAAACCATATATTATTTTTTATCAGCATATATTTTATTAGTCTCAAACCCAATTTTAGATATGATCTCCATAAAATCCTTTATGGAGATGTCTAAAACTTTTACATTTTCCTTAGATACTATATGAATCTGGCCAATATTCACAATTGGACTAAAAGGAATGTAAACAACAAATCTCCCATCTGGAAGCGTATCGGTATGTATACCTAATAGTTTATTTTCATTGCCATATATACTAACTTCAACAGCTGCATAACTCCCCTTTTCAACACCTGTAATTTGCTGGATCACACTGTTTATCGTGTTAAAAAAAGGTATATGTTTTAGAAGGCTTAGCTCAAGCCAATTTTTAAACCTGCCACCCAAATAAGTCTTCAGAATTAATCCATTTACAAAAAAGAATATGCCCAGTAGGATTATAAGCAGAATGCCGGCAACTATTGATCTGATCAGAGTCCCGCCCATTTCCATATTGCTTGTTATAGGGCTTGTGACAGTGATAAGCTTTTTAAAAGTATCTGATAGTATTATTACAATGACAGCGATCGGAACTATCACTACAACACCTGTTATTATTCGGTCTTTAATAAAAAGTAAAGCTTTTTTCATTTTACAACTAAAGCGTTTTAAGGATCATTCATTATTTTGACTTTCCAAGGCCTTTCAATATTGTTATACCAAAAGCAGGCGTAGTATTGATTTCTTTAAAATCAACCGTAAAGGTCAATGCTACTGCCCAACCATCTTCGAATCTTTTTATAAAATCGGTTCCTATCCTGGCTAAAAAAAAACTCTCGTGATGTTCAAATTCATAACCCGGGCCAGCGAATAATGAAAACCATTCTACCGGTTCATAAATAAATACAAGTGCAGAAACGAAAGCATATTCTCTTTTGAGTGTTTCTTCATTATGTTCCTTTTCTATTTCATAAGAAGCCAGCTCAAATTCATTTTGAATACCAAGAGCGAATTTATGATTAAATTTATAGGAGTAGTCCAAGCCTAATGTAGGTGCAACAAAGCTTTCCTTCTCTCCTGATGAAAGAGTATTTGGAATAAAAGTGAACCCAATAAATAAGCCAAGATTATGCTTGTAAAGCTTTTCATGATGAGATGCTTCTTTATGTTCATTGTGATCTTGAGCATTTAATTGTTGAGTTGTTACAAACAATAATAAAACTAAAAAATACAGATACTCATTCTTCATAAAGATAATAATTGTTTAAAACTTCCTAAGTGACAACCTGTATAATGAACAAGTTTTAGCGAATATAAATAAAACTATTTAAATTACTTGAAACCTGAGTTCGATATTATTATTCATTAATAAATCAAAAATAAGTTTAAAATAAAAAGGCCACAAATTGTGGCCCACCTATATACTTTTTCTTTATTTAAAAAAGGTTATTTTACTTTATCAACCGGAAATTTCTTCATTAGTTTTTTAATGGACTTAGGAATTTTTTTCTCTCTCTTTTCGGGTTTTTCACTCACTGTTCCTTTGGCTACTCCCTGCCATAACAGATCTTTTGACTGGGCATCATACATATCCAATACCAGAGTTCCCTGCAAATAATCATTTTCAGAATAGGTAGTTGAAGCATGACCACCTCCCCATCCGCCGCCATACCTACGGCCACGTCCATAACCCGCTCCACCATAATAATTGGTATATGCTGTTGTACTTGTTTTTTGATCAACAACTATATATGCAGATATTGCCATATCTCCTCCAGATTCTACCAACTCAAACTGGCGGGATCTCATTTCCTCTTGAAAGGATTCACGCAATCTTTTCTTATCAAAATCATTCATCACCTTATCGCTATCATCTTGCCAACCTACAAATTGGTATGTTTTGTATTTTGAAAAGTCAGTTGTTTTTTCGTAATCACCAGTTACTTTTTGCCCGTAACTGTATACAAGACTAAAAGCCAGAACTAGTGTTAAAATATTTTTCATAATATTGATTATTTAAAGCTTGTCTCAAATTTAATTAATTTTTTCTACAAATTGGATCTATTTTTTTTTCTCGTACATATCTATATACTTCTGATCTAATTCTTTAGAATCTTTATACTTTACCCTTAGGTCGGCCAGTTTCATCGCAAGTTCTTTTACAACATCGGCATAGGCAGGATCATCATATACATTTTTCATTTCCTGTGGATCCTTTTTTCGGTCATATAATTCCCATTCGTCAACATCATAATAAAAGTGTATTAATTTATACTCTTTTGTCACTATACCATAATGACGTTTTACCATGTGTACAGCCGGATATTCATAATAATGGTAATAAACAGCATCCCTGTCCCACTTCTCTTCCTCACCTTTCATTAACGGAATCAAACTTTCTCCCTGCATATCTGCCGGAGCATCTATTCCTGCGGCTTCCAGAAAAGTTTGGGCAAAATCAAGATTTTGCACCATCTCGTCATTTGTCGTACCTGCTTTTATCTCATTCGGCCAGCGCATCATTAGTGGTGTTTTAAAGGATTCATCATAAACAAATCTCTTATCGAACCAACCGTGTTCTCCAAGATAAAATCCCTGGTCTGAGGTATATACCACAATGGTATTCTCTGCCAATCCACTTTCCTCTAAATAATCCAAAACTCGTCCAACATTATCATCAACCGATGATATGGTAGCCAAATAATCCTGCATATATCGCTGGTATTTCCATTTCATTTTTTCTTCTGTGGTCATGGTTGGCCAGTTCTGTTTAAAAAAATTGTTGATGGAATCGATTACCGGATCATACTGAGCGCGCTGAGCTTCATTCATTCTGCCATAAGGCCCATAAAATCCATTTTTATATTCCGTGATTGCGGGCTCCACACCTCCCATTTCAACAATGGTTTCAGGTCTTATTTTACTGTCATGACTATACATCATATGGGTCAAGACATTCATTTCGGCTGTTTTTGCTGCAGTACCCCGATTTGCATAATCATCAAATAAAGATTCAGGTTCAGGAAATGTTTTCTTTGTAAACTCTTTGAACTTTTCAGGACTTGGCCACCATGGTCTATGGGGAGCTTTATGAAGGTACATCATCATAAAAGGTTTTTCTTTATCTCGTTTTTTATCCAACCAACCTATTGTAAGATCTGTAATGATATCTGTCACATAACCAGTTATAGTTGTATCTCCTTTATTGGTAATAAAATCAGGATTTATATAACTTCCCTGACCGGGTAAGATCGTAAAATCATCTACTCCTTTCGGATTATTACCAAAATGAAGTTTACCGAACATGGCGGTTTGATAACCTGCCTTTTGAAACAATTGAGGAAAGGTCACTTGCAAAGTGTCAAATGGCATTCTATTATCTATTTTTCCATTGATGTGTGTATGTTTACCCGTAAGGATCGTTGCTCTTGAAGGAGCACAAATAGAATTACTCACACAGGCATTGGTGAATAAAATTCCTTCATTGGCAATTCTATCGATATTTGGAGTTTTTATCAATTTACTACTATAGGCACTTATGGCCTGGTAGGCATGATCATCAGACATAATAAAAAGGATGTTGGGTCTTTTTGGAGCTTCTTTCTTTTCAACAGAGCAAGAAACGAGAATTGAAAACAAGACTGTCATACCAATTAAATTCAATTTATATTTCATAATTTTCAATTTTTGTGATTAGGGTTATTAGAATATAACCAGCCTTAAAATAAACAATTACCAATTGGGTCAACTCTATTATTAATTATATAGACCAAAATCAAAGATAAACAAATTGAAAAATAATGAGTTTGAATTCTTTAATTGTTTCAACCCTCATTACGAAGTTCCAATGCATAATGCAGGTTTAACATAAATTTAATAAAAACCGTTTAAACCAATCTTATATTTATGGGTCTAAAATGCAAACCCGCCTGTATGAAAATACGGGCCATACAATTCAATAAATTATGAAATATCTATTAAGTTTATTCCTTATCTCATTTTCCTTGATAACTTTTGCCCAAAATGAAAAATCTAAAATGAGAGTAAAGAGTGATTTCACAGCAGAACAAGAGGCTATTTTGAAAACAAAAAAAATGACCTTACAATTTGATTTGAACTCGTCTCAGCAGCAACAAATTTTAGAGATCAATAAAAAAATGACTGCAGATCACAAAAAGAAAATGGAAGCACACAAAGCCAAAATGCAAAGTGACACAAAACCTACTTCCGATGAAAAGTTTAAAATGATGAATGACATGTTAGATGCAAAAATAAAGCATCAAAATGAAATGAAGAAAGTGTTAAAGGCCGACCAATATGAAGATTGGAAAAAATCCAATAAGTACAAAATGCATAAAATACGAGAAAATGGAATGAAGCATAAGGCTCATGCCCAACACGGTAAAAAGAAGGAATCTGGTAAACAAAAAATGAAGAGCAAACCAAAATCCTAACGGATCAATATTACTGATTTCTTTGATAGCAGGATCTCATTAAAAAAATATTACTTAGTGTCCCCAAGAAAACTCGCTTTTTTGGAGTGCTTAGTCAGAAAACGTCAAGTTTGAGGCTTATGAAGTGCAGAATATCAGGAGTTTACTTTTGTAAATGATGATTTTCTGTGCAAGTATAACGAAGAAATTGGCGTTTTCTGGCAAGTACTACTTAGAAAGAAATAACTTTTGACCTATACTAATTTCATTCGTGGTCAGGTTATTTCTTTTTTTTAGTTTTTCAACTGTTGTGCCATTATTTCTCGCTATCGAATATAGTGTATCACCCTTACTTACAACTATAAATAAGCCTACAATCTCTGTATCTTTTTCTCGCCTTTTTTTATCTCTTTTAATTCTTTTTTGATGGATCACCAGATCATCGTATTCATCTAAATCAAAATTCTCAATAAAAGAAATCAGTTTATTTGGATATTTTCTATCAGTTGCATAACCTGCTTTTTTTAAGCCTTTTGCCCACCCTTTATAATCACCGGGTTTTAGATCGAACAAAAAGGAGTACCTGCCTCTCGTTGTTAAGAATTTAGAATGATCATCAAATGAACCTTCCGGGTTTTTATATTTTCTAAAGCATTCCTGTTTTCTATCGTCATCATGATAGACTTTTTTTCCTTTCCAGCTACTATGGCATTTAATACCAAAATGATTGTTTGATTTACGTGCAAGCGTACTCAGACCATTACCCGATTCTAAAATGCCCTGGGCTAAAGTAATACTTGCGGGTATCTTATATTCAATCATTTTTTTAATCGCAATATTTTTATACTTTCCAATATAATCAACAGTGAAAGAGTTAACACTATTTCCTGTTTTTTTTTTAAAATCATAAAATACCTGGTCGCTTGCTTCAAACAATAATTGTTCAGTTTTTGAAGTTCCTTTATTCTTTGATTTTTTTGAAGTGGTTTTATCCGGAGTCGAATTTTCAGAAACAGTTGTTTTTGAAGTCGTTTTTTTTGAAGAGCTACAGCTGTTTAGAAAGACTGTTAGAGCAATTAAAATTAATAAATATCCCTTGCGCATCATGTTATTATTAATGGTAATTCTTTTCTTTTTAAATAACTATTCATTCCATCTACCCCTTGTAAACCACCGGTGTGAATAGTCAATATCTTTGTTCCTTTCTCAAAGAAATTTTTCTTTATCAGATCAACTATTCCATACATCATTTTCCCTGTATAAATTGGATCTAAGGGGATATTTGTTTCCTGAAAAAATCGATTGATAAAATTTATCAAATCTAAATTAATTTTTCCAAATCCACCAAAGTTATAATCAGTATTTAAACTCCAATTTTCACCTGGTATTGCATACTTTTTAATTTCTTTGGTTAAAAAATCTCCTTTTAAAGCAGGGAACCCCAATACTCTTTGATCTTTCTTTGCGGAATTGATCAGGCCTGCTATTGTACCTCCTGTTCCAACTGCACAACAGATAAGATCAAATTCATTATCATCCTGCTTTAAAATTTCTTCACAACCCTTAATCGCTAAATCATTTGTACCACCTTCAGGAATCAAATAAAATTCACCAAACTCTCTGTTTAATTCATTAATAAAATCTGAAGTATGTTTTTTCCTGTAATCAGAACGTGAAATGAATTTAAATTTCATTCCATTTTTATAAGCAAAGCTCAAGGTGGTGTTTTGCTTGCGTACTTCTTCAAAATTGGCACTCAATTCATCACCTCTGATGATTCCAATTGTCTCAAATCCATATTCTTTCCCCGCAAAAGCAACGGCGCTTATATGATTTGAATAAGCCCCGCCAAAGGTTAAAAGAGTTTTCTTATTTTCTCGTTCTGCTTGTAAAATATTATATTTTAGCTTCCTATACTTATTTCCAGAAATAAACGGATGTATCTGATCTTCTCTTTTTACATAAAGGGAAATTCCAAATTCATTCAATTCCTTTAAAACAACTTGCTGATTTTTTATTATCCTTTTCAATACGACCTATAAATATTTCAAAAAATACCAAAGTTTTCTGTTGCGAAGATATGCAAGATCTTGCTCATTTATATATGCCTCTCTTTCAAAACACAAATTATGATATGCCAATTTTGGTTTCTTATAAATTATTAATTTTATAAAAAATTCAATAATATAAAAAATGAAAAACCCTAACCATAACATTTCTACCTGTTGTCGTAAATGAATTTTTTCATGATTTATAAGTATGATATCATTCTTTAAATTTTTATCTTTCAAAACTATAAATGGCCATAATGCAAGAGCATTAAAAGATGAAGGAAAGATGAATTTTGAAAAAATTAACATATAAACAGGGAGAATGAATCTATAAAAATTATTTTTGCGCATGCAATTTAATAATAATAAGCTAGAACCCGAAGATTTTTATTTAAGTAAAGAAGGATACAAGGTATTTACAGAGATCTACCATTTAAAAAGAGGGTATTGTTGTGAAAGTAACTGTCGACATTGCCCCTATGATTATAATGCAAAGAATTCAAATAATAAAATGTCTTAAACCTCATCCGTCAGCTGACGGACTGAACCCAATAACGGGAATCGACCCAAGGGTCTAGGCATTGAACCAATCTCACGAATAATAAAGAAATTAGTTATGAATAAATTTCATCAGGATATAATTCAAGGAATTCCCAACGAATTACCACCAATAAAAGAATTTGATACCAAGATCAATCATGCTCCAAAGCGAAAAGACATTTTAGACAGCGATGAAAAGAAATTGGCCATTAGAAATGCCCTGCGTTATTTTGATGTTAAATTCCACCCGGTTTTGTCCAAAGAATTTGCTCAGGAATTAAAAGATTATGGTAGGATCTACATGTACAGGTTTAGACCAGATTATGAAATTTACGCACATCCGATTCACGAGTACCCCGGAAAATGTGATCAGGCGAAAGCAATAATGCATATGATCCAAAATAATTTGAGTTACGCTGTTGCCCAGCACCCCCATGAATTGATCACCTATGGTGGCAATGGTGCGGTATTTCAAAATTGGGCACAATATTTAATGGTCATGAAGTTCCTTTCTGAAATGACAGATGAGCAAACTTTGGTCGTTTATTCGGGACATCCAATGGGATTATTTCCGTCACATAAAAATGCTCCAAGAGTGGTAGTAACGAATGGAATGATGATACCCAATTACTCTAAACAAGATGATTGGGAAAAATACAATGCATTAGGGGTAACGCAGTATGGCCAAATGACAGCCGGAAGTTACATGTATATCGGTCCGCAAGGAATTGTTCATGGCACTACCATAACGGTATTAAATGCCGGAAGAATGATCGCAAAACAAGGCGAAGATCTGGCAGGTAAACTTTTTCTTACTTCGGGATTGGGTGGAATGAGCGGAGCCCAGCCAAAAGCAGGAAATATTGCAGGATGTATCACTGTGTGTGCAGAGGTCAACCCAAAGGTTGTACAAACCAGACATTCACAAAAATGGGTTGATGAAGTTATCGATGATCTTGATGATTTGGTATCACGAGTACAATTAGCCAAAAAAAATAAAGAAGTTTTATCTGTGGCATATCTCGGCAATATTGTAGATGTATGGGAAAAATTTGACAGTGACGATATTTTTGTTGATTTGGGAAGTGATCAGACCTCTTTGCATAATCCATGGGCCGGAGGTTATTATCCTGCAGGTATCGATTTTGAAGAAGCCAATGAATTGATGGCAAATAAGCCTGATCTTTTTAAGGATAAAGTACAAGAATCTCTTCGGCGTCAAGCGGATGCAATTAATAAACACACAGAAAAAGGTACTTACTTTTTTGATTATGGGAATGCCTTTTTACTGGAAGCATCTCGTGCAGGAGCTGATATTTATTTAGATTCGCCAACCTTTCAAAATCGTAAAAATACACCAAAATCCCGAGGAGCAGTTGGAGTTAAAGAATTCGCTTATGCCTCTTATGTTGAAGATATTATGGGACCTATGTGCTTTGACTACGGATTCGGACCATTTAGATGGGTGTGTACCTCAGCAGACCCGAACGATCTGAAAAAAACAGATAGCATTGCCATACAGGTTCTTGAGGAATTAAAGAAGGAGTCTCCAAAAGAGATACAACAACAAATGAGCGATAATATCCAATGGATACAAGGTGCCCAAGAAAATAAGTTAGTTGTTGGTTCACAAGCACGAATTTTATACGCCGATGCAGTAGGAAGAATAAAAATTGCCGAAGCGTTTAATCAAGCGATAAAAAAGAAGGAGATATCTGCCCCAATTGTATTGGGAAGAGATCATCATGATGTTTCGGGTACAGATTCACCCTACCGGGAAACATCCAATATTTATGATGGTTCGCAATTTACTTCCGATATGGCCATTCAAAATGTAATTGGTGATAGCTTTAGAGGTGCTACCTGGGTCTCTATTCACAATGGTGGAGGTGTCGGCTGGGGCGAAGTGATAAACGGGGGGTTTGGTATGGTTCTTGATGGTACTGAAGAAGCAAGCAAAAGGTTAAGATCTATGCTTTTTTGGGATGTTAATAATGGCATCAGCAGAAGAAACTGGGCTCGTAATAAAGGAGCTATGTTTACTGCTAAAAGAGCCATGGAAATGGAGCCAAATTTAAAAATTACCATACCTAATATTGTAGATAATGACTTGCTTGAGAAATTATTTTAATTTTTAAATTATGAAAATGTTGAAATTATTACCTCTTTTATTTCTTTTTTTACTGGCATCCTGTGTAACTGTAAGTGTATCATCTGATTATGACAAGGGTACTGATTTTACTGTATACAAGACCTATGCTTTTTATAAAAAAGGTATAGACAAGGTTGAAATTTCAGATCTTGATAAAAGAAGGATTCTTCGTGCCATTGAAGCAGAGTTAAATGCAAAAGGTATGGTTAAGTCTGAGAATCCTGATCTATTGGTTAATATTTTTACAAGATCTCGCGAAAAGATCGATGTTTACAATAATAATTATTACGGATGGTATCCCTGGTACTATGGATATGGTTATGGTATGTATGGTATGGGTATGGGAATGGGTCATGGCTTTGGATATACAAATGTATCAACTTCAACCGAAGGAACTTTGTTCATCGACCTTATTGATGCACATAGAAAAGAACTCGCCTGGCAAGGAATTGGTAAAGGGATTTTAACCGATTCAAAATCAATTGACAAGAAAGTAGAAAAAATTAATGAATTTGTATCAAAAATTATGATGGCATATCCTCCCGAATTAGAGGAAGTGGCAAATAATTAAATATTATATAAAAAAATTAAAAATAGATAAACCCTAAAGATTCTAATTGAATTTTTAGGGTTTTCATTTTCCAAATGGTCTTACGAGAAAAACAATCCCATTTTTAGAATACACAGGTTAGAATTACCCAAATTTTAATTCCATTACATTTACTATCTTACAAACTTAATAATTCATTTGGCAAGCTTATTTTAGCACAATTAAAAATATTCCATATAAAAGCCCATAAATACTTAAATATGATCAGTTTTGGAGCAAAAATCTTCACGCTTGCCTTACAAATCAGAAAAATTAAAAATAGAATTATGGGAATTGATCCAAATCCTCCAAGATCAAAAAATGAATTTATTCCCTCAAGAATTACTAATTCATACAAAACAGATATTCAATCTGTGTGTAATAAAACAGTTGCAACTTTTGAAAGAAAAGAAGAGGTGACTCAAAACCATGTTGTATTTTGTCATGGTGGCTCTTATATTTATGAAATATTTTCTTACCATTGGAAAACAGTTGAAAAAATGGTAAATCTTACTTCTTGTAGAATGACTGTTATAGACTACCCTTTAGCCCCTGAATACAATTATAAAGATACTTTCGAAATGCTTGAGAAGAGCTATGAATTACTTGTGGAAAAATACCCAAATGACCAATTTGTCTTAATGGGAGACTCTGCCGGGGGAGGATTGGCTTTTGCATTTTCACAAAAGCTGGTAAAAGAAAATTATTTTAAGCTACCGATAAAGATCATTTTGTTATCACCCTGGTTAGATATAACCATGTCTAATCCTGAAATTAAAAAATTGGAAAAATTAGATCATATGCTAAACATACAAGCATTAAAAAATGCGGCAAACAAATATGCCGGTGGAGATGATCAAAATCAATATTTACTATCTCCAATAAATGGAGAAATGAAAGACCTGCCTAAAACTATTATATTCTATGGAACCCATGAGTTATTTTATGCCGACTGTACAAAGCTTAAATTGATAACAAAAGGAATTAACGATAATTTTATATATAAACCCTATAAAAATATGCAACATGATTGGACTGTAATTCCAATTTCCGAAGGAACTAAAGCTGTTAAAGAAATATGCAATTTTTTGAATAATTAAAAAAAACTTATGAAAATAAATCAATTTTGGCTGAGAATTATGGGCATTTCAGGTATTCTGGGTGGCTTGTTATTGTTTACAGGTGATATGCTTTTTTATTATGACTCTGCCAGCACCAATTTAAAACTAAATATGGGTAATAGCTCAGATCAAAGGATAATCATTAGCGGAATCACTGCTCTAGTTTCATCCTGGTTATATATGCTGGGTTTGGGTCAGGTTTATTATGCTTTCAGGCCAACTAAAACATTGATTAGAAATATAGTAGTAATTTCTTTTGGAGGCATCCTGATCAGTTACGGAGTTGTACATGCTGCTTATGTTGCAATTGCAGCAACTGCAAAATTATCGGTTCAATATGAATTGGATATGGTCACTGCCACAGCTTTGGCGTCAAAGACCAATGATATGTTGAGATTACTGGTTTATCCAGTTTTTGCTGTTCTATCTTTGGTATTCATCAATCAGGTTTGGAAAAGAAAAACACTATATCCACGGTGGATGATTCTTTTTTTTCCTCTTATACCATTCCTTTTTCAAGGATTAATTAGTAAGGTTTTATCAGATAGTCTCTGGGTTATAATAGTTGGAGGTTACTTGAATTTGATCTTGGTTGTTTTCTTCTTAGCCTCAACAATTGCCTTATGGAATTCCAAAACTAAACATATTTGAAGGTAATCATTTAAATATTGCACTTTTAAGAAAATTTCAATATTACCTTTCTAATTTTATTTTACTATTTAAAATCATCATAAAGCCATCTCTTTTAAGGCCTCTACAAAAACATCTAATTCTTTAGTTAAGGTAAATACATTTGGTGTAATTCGACAACCTTTTACATTGGCATAATCTATTGCAACCGTAAATACCTTATACTCTTCTAACAATCTTTTAGCCAGGTCTGCAGGTTTGATGTTTTTAATTCCAACATTGGCAATACCACAGGCTCTCTGTGATTCTTTGGGTGTATTTACTATAATATTTGGATGATCACGGACTTGTGTTGACCAATATTCCTGCAAATAACGTAATCTTGCTTCCTTGCGATCACCGCCCAGCATATTGTAATAATCGATAGCATCTTCTATACTCAGGTCATGATATACCGGATGAGTACCGGTATGATTTAATCTGGAAATATCGAATTTTTCTCGTTTCGATTCAGCAAAAATTGGCCAGATAGTATCAATATGTTCATTTTTTACATATAATAATCCGGTTCCAAGAGGTACAGCCAACCATTTATGCAGACTTGCCCCATAATAATCACAGTCCAGATCTTCTATTCTAAATTCAAAATGACCTACACAATGCGCTCCGTCAACCATAACCTGCACTCCCTTTTTGTGCGCCATAGCACATATTTCTTTTATGGGAAGAATTTGACCGGTGATATTGATCATATGACAAACCATTAATAATTTTGTTTTGTCTGTGATCGCTTTTTCATAAAGTTCTACAATTTCCTCATCTGAGCTTGGGTGGTTCATAACTGAAACCACTTTATTAACTATGCCATAACGTTTTGCTACCTGATCGAACATCAATTTCATTGCACCATAATCCTGTTCAGCAAAAATTGCTTCGTCACCTTTCTTCCATGGAAATCCCTTTATTATCATATCCAAAGACTCTGTGGTGTTTCTTGTAATGATTAGGTTCTTAGAAGAGCAACCCACAACCGCTGCCAGTTTTTCAACCATCTTTTTTTTATTGTCCCATTGTACTGTTCTCATATAATAAGAACCTTCTTTATTCACCATTTTTACATGATCGATCATTCGGTTCATCGTTGGTGTTGGAACAATATTATAGTAACCACTTTCCAGGTTGATATAATCTGCTTTCAATATATAATCCTGCCTTATTTTTAGCCAAAAATCATCTTGTTTTGCCAATTTATCAATTGGTACATTTTCAACTTCACTCATCCAATTATTCATAGCTCCCAGATACATAGGAGATGCCAGAGCTGTTAACGATAAATTTTTTATAAAATCTCTTTTGTTCATAAGGCTTATTCGTTTTTCTAAAGTTAGTGAATTTTCAAATACCCAACTAAGGCAAGTGTCAAGTCAAGCATATTTTAGTGCTAACAACCCTTAATACTGAATCGCTAATTCTATTGACAGCTATCCAAAACTGTTGTTATTCATCAATATTCTATGGTAAAAGTGTATATTAGTTGAGATATAACGAGTTATATGGCATAT
>Ga0190293_1000469_pt1 | contig 14384 bp, 17 predicted proteins | sample 48693001_MG_FD_161671 | JGI IMG/M metagenome (GOLD analysis project Ga0190293, IMG submission 161671) | Hydrothermal vent microbial mat bacterial communities from Southern Trench, Guaymas Basin, Mexico - 4869-30-0-1_MG | ecosystem: Environmental > Aquatic > Marine > Hydrothermal vents >... | reverse complement strand
GGAATGGAACTTTCGATCAATGTATTATGGTCCCTGATAATATTTCTTATATAATCATCAAAAATATCCATTGTGCTGCTCCTTTATCTTAGACACTGCTTTATAAAAAATCACGCTACATACTTCCTTATTTTTTTCATAGATTTAAAAATCAGCGATTCTATCGCTGATATTGTTGTACCCATAACTTCAGCGATCTCCTTTTGCTTCATCTTCTCATAGTGAAAAAAAAAGAATGCCGTTCTCTCTCTACCTGATAATTTTCCCAATGCATTCTCCAGCTTTTCCAACTTGATCATTTTTTCCTGATCTGCTTCATTTTTCAATGCCGGATCATCTGAAACACCAACTAATAATTTGGAAGTTTCTGTCGGATCATTCTCAAATGAGATGAACTTTACTATTTTTTTTCTTCTAAGATAGTTTCGTATGGTGTTAAGAGCGATCCTGTATATCCAGGTATAAATATCGGAACGTTCCTGAAATGATCCAAGTGAATTCAGAACTTTGTAAAATATATCATGAGTAAGGTCTTCCGCTTCATTTTTGTCCTGCAATTGGTAAAGTGCCAGCTTGTATATTTTTTTATAATAACTTTTAACTAATTCATCCTGATTCATCAGGTGAATGATAGCCGACTATGACAAAAAAATATATAAAAAAAAAGACGGAACCAAAGTTCCGCCCTTTTTACTATAATAATTGTTTTTTATATTCCTACATTGTATGAGCTTTGTGAAGTTTTGAGTCAGCTTTATGGTGAGAGCATTCAACTTTCTTCAGCTCGGTTTTGCAATGAGGGCAGCTGCCTTCCTTATCGGAAGTAAACTTACATCCCTCTGTTGTGCATTTATATACAGGCTTTGCTTCTACTTTTTTGAGGGCCATTCCGCAACTCGGGCATTTCCCATCTTTATCACTTGTATAGTTGCAAGCCTTCATGGGGCACTTGTAGGTTGTGCTGTGATTACAATCAGCTGCTTTTTTTTCAAATGCTTCCTTGCACTTTTCACCACAAACATGAACGGTTTTACCATGGTGATCAAATGTAAGCCCTTTCCCTTTTTCCATTTTGTGTCCGCATGCAGGGCACTTCGAGAAGTCTTTTTCTCCTGAAAAAAGGCTGAAGTTTGCAGAAATAAGCAGTATTGAAAACAGTACAACCATTAAGATCTTAATTTTTTTATCCATAAATTTCTCCTGTTTACAATCAGTTATACTGATCGCATTATATATTTGACAATTATAATTTCGGATTCCTGCCTTTTTTTTTAAAAAAGGTCATATCAGGTAAGAAATTATTTCAGGATGAGTATTTTCTATTTTGATCCTTTTGCTCCCCTAAACTTTTTGAATTGCACAATTCCTTCTTCGAGTGTGGAAAAAGATCCGTCAAGCTGGAGTTCAAACAATCTCTTCAGATATTCGCCCATTTCTGCTCCGGGACTCATCCCAAGTTTTATCAGGTCACGCCCCTGTAGGATCGGCTTGATAGTATCCTTGTTTATCTTTAGTTCCTCTTTTCTGCTGTAATACCAATTTGATATTTCATCAATATCATTAAATTTAAGCGGCTCAGGCTCACGTGACTGCCTGTCGGCGAAATCAAGAAGTATCAAAAGATCATCCATCCCGTCCATATCCCGGAGAAGCCTGGAGAAAGCTCTGAATCCGATCTCATCACGATTGCTGTAAAGATCATAAACCCTGTGATGGTTCTTTATAAGCTTCAGGATCACATCCCTGAGAGGAAATTTCATCCTGGTCTCAATTTTAAGTTTGTCGAGGAGGGATTCTGCCAACCCGGCACCGACACTATCGTGCTTTATCGATGTGATGGTCATACGGCCCCTTTTAAATTCCCATTTTGTAGTAACCGGTTTCCCGATATCATGAAGTATGATCCCGAGAAGAAGTGCAAGTTCTTCTTCCTCACTAAGGCCTTTTATCCCTGCCAGCTTCTTCCCGATATCCAGGGCAGCCAACATATGGATAAATACGGTATGATGTCCGAACTCATCTTTCTCCGGATGAAATACCGAATCCTGAAGGGTTAAAGCCATCCTGTAAATTCCGGGGTAAAGTTTTTCAAGAATTGTTAATTTGAAATATTCCATCAGGCCCTTTGAAGGCTTGTCAGATTCCAGAAGGGTTCTAAAAATTTCCTCTGCAATTCGCTCAGCACTGAGCTCATCCAGAATAACATCCTTTGCAATTTTATAAATATCTTCTTCTATCCCAAAACCTAACACTGATGAGAACCTGGCTGCCCTCAATAGTCTTAAAGGATCATCTGCAAATGTCTCCGGACCGGTCATCACGATCATTTTCTTTTTAATCGCATCTGTTCCGTTAAACGGGTCGAAGATGGTGCCGTCACTTAACCTGATCGCAATAGAATTGCAGGAAAAGTCCCTCCTCCCGAGGTCGTCATCAAGTGATACTTCCTTTCCGCTTTCAATAATAAAATTTTTATGAGAGCTTGACCCTGAGTCTTTTTTCCTGTCCAGTCGGGGGACAGAAATATCAAAAGTAACTTTATCCTTCGTGAATTTTATGACAGCGAAACTTTTCCCTACTGTATTGATTTTCCCATGCTCTTTAAGAATTTTCTCAAGTTCGGAATATTCATATCCGACAACCATAAGATCGATATCCTTCCTGCTGTCTATATTGCCGGAAACAATGAGGTCTCGGACTACACCTCCGACAAGATACACATCCATACCGAAAAGTCCGGTAAATAAATCTTTACCGGGAAAATTTTCCCCTTTAATTTTCATTTTTCGAAAATTTTTCAAAATATATCATTATATTCTTTAAATCTGTATAGTCCTTCTCTTCGATCTCTTTTACATAAAGAGCAAAGATCACTTTTTTCACAGAATTTTCAATCCTTACTATCTTTAAAGATTTTATCTTGATCCTGTTCAATGGAGTGACAACAACAATATCTCTGAATATCTGGTCTTCCGGTATTGTCTTAAAAGGTGATCTGAAACTTACCCTGAAACCTGAAAGTGACATATCAACTACTTTCCCCTTCAGCCTTGAATACTCTTTCTCACCAAGCTTTACACCAACCCTGATATTGTCCGGAATAAGAATTCTGGGAACAGATCTCAGGTCTTTTTCAGTTATCTTATATTTTTTGGTAAATTCTCTGAACCTTATTGTGACCCTCTCACCTTTCCTCCTCTCATACAGATAGATAACGCCCAAGACCAGTGCCGCGAGAGGTATAAGAAAGATGAAAATTTTAATAATTAATGTGTGTCCACCCATTGTAATATGATATGGATTTTCAATCTGTCTGTCAAATATGCAAAAAAAGGGGGAGGTGTATTCAGGTGTCTTGACTGACATTGACAAGAACCGCTTTTTTTTGTATCATATCTTCTAATTCGGAGGAATATATGGCTAATCACAAATCAGCGATCAAGAAGTATAAACGCGATGAGAAGAAGAGATTGATAAATAAAATGAACAAGACCAAAATGAGGAATAAAATAAAGAAATTTAAGAGCGAAATAGAAACAGGAAAGTTGGAAGAGGCAAAATCCATGTTTCCGTCAGTTATATCAATAATTGATAAATCAAATACAAAGGGAACTATTCATCAAAAAACTGCCTCAAGATATAAATCCAGATTAACTGCTCTTCTGAACAAAGCCGGTTCATAAGATCCTGAACTGCCCCTTTTTGGGGCAATTTTTTTTTAATGCCTCTGCCAAAAAAATATATTTCATTTAATCAAATACGGACCTACCGCAATTGTCCCAGACAGTATTATTTCAGTTATATAGAAAATATCCGAACAGCTATAAACGATAAAGTGTTTCTAGGGGTGGTATTTCATGATGCTGCCGATTTCTACCTTAAACTAAAGATAAATGGTACAACTCCCGGCATAGAGAAAACATCAGAATATTTCACTGACACATTCAATGAAATGGCTGAGAAAACTGAAGTGATCTGGGGTGATAGCAGGGAAAAGGCTTTCAAAAGGGGCCTCGCGTTCATAAAATATTTTGTCAATGGTATAGCTCCGGAAATAAAACCGATGATGACAGAAAAAGAGATCGAGTGTAAACTTCCCGGCTCCGAAATAAAACTAAAGGGCATTATAGACCTGGTTGAAGAAGACTTCTCATTAACTGATTTCAAAACAACTACGGCTAAATGGTCAAAGGACAGGATAAACAAATCATTCCTCCAGATGTATATCTATAAATTCCTTTTTGAGGAAAGCATCGGTGGTTTTATAAAAGAATTAAAATTCAAAATCATCTATTCAAAAAATGCAACCGGGATTAAACACCAGGAACTGTCAATACCGGCAGAAAATGTTAATATGGATAAGATGTTTGAGATAATAAATTTTGCTATAGATAATATTGAAAAGGGTTATTTTTACAAGAACGAAGGATATATCTGTAATTTCTGTGATTATAAAGATATCTGCCCCCGGACAGAAATCTGATCCGGCCAGCTATCATATTGAAAAATTCAGCTCATCCTGTTAAATTACTTTTAACTGATATTTATATTTCAGGAAACAGGAATATATAAGAGGTCAATATAAATGCCATTTGAAAAAGAATCTGAACATTTGAACGGAATTGTTATCTTAAGGACAAAAGAGTTTTTTGATGAAAGGGGATCGTTCATGGAAATGTACCGTTCTGATCAGTTTAAGAAGCTTGGTATCCCCGGTCCATTCGTGCAGGAAAATTACTCCTTCTCAAAAAAAGGAGTAGTAAGGGGACTCCATTTCCAATGGGATCCTCAACTTGGTAAACTTATGCGGGTATTATCAGGTACCGGATTTCTTGTTGCTGCAGATATTAGAAAAAATTCTCCAACTTTCGGGAAATGGTATGGACGTGAGGTGTCTCAGGAGGACAGGATACAGATATGGGCTCCTCCTGGATTTGCAAGAGGATTTTGTGCCATATCGGATTCTCTGGAGATACAATACCTGTGCACCGGGATCTATAATCCGGAATGTGAATCAGGTATCAGATGGAATGATGAAACCCTGAACATAAAGTGGCCTGTAAAAGATCCTCTCCTGGCCCAAAAGGACAGAGATGCGCAAAGCCTTAATGAATGGATGAAAAATCCGAATTCAGAACTTTTTACAATATAAAATGAATATTGCAATAATAGGTGCTGATGGCCAGCTCGGGAGTGATATTACGGTAAAGCTCAAACAGGCAGGGCTCGGAGTGATCGAACTTGTCCGGAATAATATTGAGATCTCCAACAGACATTTAGTCAATTCAATTATCACAAAAGATCTTAATGCCGGATTTGTTATTAATACCGCCGCTTTTCACCACGTGGAGAAAGGTGAACTTGACCCTGCAGCTTCGTTTAATGTTAACGGAGCAGGAGCGGCAAATATTGCATATGCATGCCGTAAACTGGATATACCACTTATGCACATCAGCACAGATTATGTATTTGACGGAATGAAGATGAAACCTTACATCGAATCCGACCTTCCTAACCCGGTAAATATTTATGGGAATTCAAAGTTGACCGGTGAATACCTTATACGATCCATTACAGATAAGTCATATATTCTAAGGCTCTCGGGAATTTACGGCAGAAATATCTGTATAGAGAAGGGGTACAATTTTGTTGATAAAATACTCAGGATCGGAGAAGAGAAGGGAGAAGTTAAAGTCGTTGATGATGAAGTACTTACTCCAACTTTTACCGAAGATATTGCAGAACAGATACTTCTGATGATCACAAAAAGAGCGGAATATGGAATTTATCATGTCTCAGCAGAAGGGAGTTGTTCCTGGTATGAGTTCACAAAAGAGATATTCAATATAAAAGGAAACAGTGTTAAGGTTAAAAAAGCTCTACCGGGAGAGTTCAGCGGAGGAGTCCAACGCCCCGCCTACTCCGTCCTGGAAAACAAGCACCTCAAAGACCAGGGCCTCAACATCATGCCCCATTGGAAAGATGGACTGAAAAGATATATCAAGGATTACAGGTAACATCTGAAAGGTAGCTGTTGGGCTATGAAGCATGGCGAATTTCGTAGCACAAATCTTTTAATTTCTTCTTCTTCTGCTGCTTTTGGCTAACAATGGCAATATGATTTGTAAAACCAATAACTATTATAAATTTAAAATTCAATACCTTTTCGCGCTAGCACACCTTTAGAATAATAGTGCTTAACTTCTTTCATTTCTGTTACCAGATCAGCTATCTTGATCAACTCATCAGGGGCATATCGTCCTGTAATAATAATTTCTACATGGCCAAGTTTATTTTTCAATAAATCTAATAGTTCGTCAAGTGTAAACAGGTTATAGTACAATGCAATGTTTGCTTCGTCTAAAATTACCACATCATCATTTCCTGATGTTATTATTTTTGATACTTCTTCAAATCCTTTACGTGCAATGTCAATATCTTCCTGTGAAGGAGATTTGACAATAAAACAATCCAATCCATATTGTTTAACTGTTATACCGGGTAGAAACTGCCGTAATGCTTTTATTTCTGAATAAACTTGCCCCTTTACAAACTGTGCAATAAAAACTTTCTTCCCTGCACCGAAAGCTCTAAGTGCCAATCCAAAAGCAGCTGTCGTTTTCCCCTTCCCATTGCCAGTATAAATTTGTATATACCCTTTCATCCCTTCTATCTCCAGTTTTTCAAATTTAAGATACAATAGTGAAAAATTTATTTCAAGAGAAATATATCAGGTCCTACATATAACTCCCGGCAACTATAAAAAAACCTGCTTTACACACTACCGAAAAGTTTCATATACACGATATAAGTGGATACTGCATAATTCACTTTATAAATCTCCCATCATCTTTTGATGTTGAAAGTTTTCTTACATTTTTCTCAAGCCATCCTTTTTTCTCAACATCTCTTATATCAAATTCCCGAACATATGGTTTTATATCTAAAAGAGGAGTCCCGTCTACAATATCCAGATCTTTAACGTGGAGTATATTTCCTTCAATTTTGACAAGTTGGACTACAGAGATCCCGATTGGATTAGGTCTGCTTGGAGCTCTCGTTGAAAATATCCCATGAATTTGATCATCCATAAAAGGTTTCACTTTCAATGACGATTCTTTAGACAAATGGAAATGATATAGCAAAATGATATGAGAAAAACCATCAATGTCTTTTAAACCTTCGGTGTATTCTTGAAATACTTCGACTGTTCCATCAATGCCATGTCCGGCCTTTGGTTGGATAGGTGTTCCTTTCGGTTCTTTGAACGGTGAATGTATGATTCCGATTTGTATGTATTTAATATCGTTCATGATTTCAATCAATTCAATGAAAAACTAAAAAGATTTTTTACAATTTAATTTTCTAACGAAAAAATAACTTAAAAGTATTATAACAGAGACAATTATAAAAACCGCAGTATATCTAATATAAAATATCAACAATCCTGCAAGTAAAGGAAAGATAGTTGAAAATATTTTTCCGGCACCGGCAATTCCGGCATAAATTGTCCGGTTTTCATTTGTTGAGATATCTAATAAGATGCCGCTATTAGACATTTTAAACAAGGAAACAAATATTCCTGATAAAATGAAAATAAATTGATAATAAATTTGATTATCACTTAAAGATAAAGCAAGAACAGGTATAACACTTCCAATAATTACTGCGATTACTAATAGTGTTCTATAATTAATTTTCTTTGATAATTTATAAAAGACAAAACTGGCAAGTAGCATACCTGAGATTCTGAATAACAGAATATTACCGATAAATTTGTATGATAGATCAAAATTGTCTTTGGCAAACAAAATTAAAAAAGGCAAAAAGCCTTTCCCAATACCAAGAGTATTTATTGTTAATAAATAATATTTTAAATTTTGATTTCTTCTTATTTCACCTGGGATGAGTTTAAAAAAATCAATTATATTTCTTTTAACAGGATTTATTGAATGAATTTCTCTTAAATTCCAAAATCCCAAAGAAGCAATTAGCAATAAAACTCCTGCAATTATAAAAAGTAAAGAATAATTATAAGGATAATCAAAGCGCTTAAGAAGATCTCTGACAACTATTGCAGAAAGAAAGACACCAAGACTTACAATAATTTCTTTAATCGAAAAAAACTTTTTTCTGATTTCCTCTCTTACAGATTTCCCAAGTATATCAATGTATGAAACATTTGAATAGCTGCCACTAAAAGAAAATATTGAGATCAAAACAAAAATCAATAAAATTATTGTGTCACCTTTTAAAGATTGAGAAAAAAAGAACATGGCAGACATTAATAGCAATGCTACAATTCGAAAATTTATTCCTAAAAGCAGATACTTTAATTTTAGTGAGTTTTTGGATAATATTGGAGCAAATATTAGCTGAAATATACTTGACCCTCCCAACATGATTGCTGTTAAAAATCCAAGAAGCACAGAGTTTCCTCCTGCTTTTACAAGCATTGAAGGGATAATAGTATCCACATCCATGAAACTGGATGCCAGTGCTAAAAATACAGCATGCCATAAGAAGCTACGAAAATTAATTTTTGAACGTTTTTCTGATATTTGCATTAATCTTTAAACTTATTACAATGTTTTGAAATTATAACATTTTTTCTGTCACCAAATCCTGTTTTAACAGGAGAGAAAATGAAATTGTTTTTTATTGCGGCATAATAAAAACATTTTCTTCTGCAAATTTAAAAGCCGTTTGTTTCCCTATGCCATCCGTGGATCCGGTTATTAATATAATTTTATTATTCAGCATAATTTTTTGGAACATCTTTTAACAACTCTTTCAAACATTTGATGTTAAAACAAAACCATGGAACTTGCTTTTTATAGTTAATATAGTTATCCCCAAATTTAATAATTGCTTCAGGTTCTTCAATTGATTTTATCATTATCATCATAATAAGAATTTCAACAGGTGCAATAAACAAAATGAATGAAGGTGAACCGATTAGGAAAGCTATTCCGAAAGGAAAAAGAAATAATCCGAGGTGCATTGGATGTCTCATATATTTGTAGATTCCTTGTTTTACGAGGACATTTGTTTGCATCCTCTTTAATTTGCCTTTTCTTCCGTATTTAGCAAGTGTTCTTCCAGTATTTTTACTAATTTTCATTACACAAAACAACAGAAAAATGCCAATTACGAAGCTAATAACATGAAAAATAATATTGTTATAAAAATTTTCAAATATCAAAGAATCAAAATAATACCCAAAAATACCACCACCAAAAATCATTATTATCCAGATTAATATTCTTATCATAATATTGAAACTTGTTAAATTCTAACATATAATATAGAAAAATAATTTTAAGAAAAATATATCAGTGCCTACGGGTAACACTTAAACACTCACAAATATCCAAAACAGGTTTTGTTATATCAATTTTGTTTTTAAACTGCTTAAGTATCTTTTCAGCATCAGCCCCGAACACATGTTCCGCTTTATTATAAATGCTATCATAGTTCATATATCAAGGCTCATAAGGAGAGGGGGGGTGATTTTATAAAAAAACATTCAGGATCAGGACAGATCTCCAGCAATTTGTCTGCTTGTTTTTCACGGTTTTGTCAACATAACAGTGAAATTACCACCACGTTTTCTATATTTTCACGATTTTGCCTTCAATATCGTGAACATATACTTTTCTTGCTGCAGTTTCACGGTTTTAATATTATGCCCCATTATTGGAAAGGTGATCTTAAAAGATATATCAAATCCTATAGATAATCTACAAAATTTTCAACAGGATTTACATTAAATTGATAAAACTTCAGGCCAAATGACTTATCTGGTTTTCTATTTACCTGGATCTGGTGTAAGATGTTTTTTCCAATTAACAAAAATTATTTCGTAATAAATGTAGCAGGAGGGAATATGAAGAAATTTTTAATGATTGTGTTAATTTTATCTATAATTGTAACTACGGGTTTCGGGAAAAAACTTGCAGACCTACCGGAATTGATGAAACCATCTCTTGCTTTCTTTGTGGATGATACTCAGATATATATCCCCGAGGGGGCAATTGTTAACATTTATTCCAAAAACGATTACAAACTGAAAAAGAAATTCGGAAAAGCCGGTGAAGGCCCCATGGAGTTTAGAATAATCCCTCAACTACCTTTGACCCTTGACGCAAAAGGGGAAAATCTGGTCGTTTTTAGTATTGGAAAAGTATCCTATTTTAATAAGCAGGGAGAATTTATAAAAGAAATAAAAACATCAGCGCAAGTGCTTGGTTTACAGGTATTTGAAAACAAATTTATCGGAAGATCCAGGACTCAGGATGAATCCGGAGCATATGATACTATTAATATATACGACTCGGCCTTAAAAAAGATCAGAGAGATCGCCCGGAACAAAAGTGCTTTCCAGGGCCCGGGGAAAGGGCTTGAAGTTTTAGGGAAACCTTTTCAGCATGCCATAAATGAAAACAAAATACTGTTAACAGGCAAAGATGATGCAACAGTGGATATTTTCGATGCAGATATGAAAAAATTGCATTCCATCAACATAGACCGGAAAAGAATTCCGATGAAACAGGATTTCAAGGATCAGATAACAGATTTTCTGAAAAACGACCCCGCGACAAAAAACTTTTTTGAAATATTAAAACCGATCAAACTCCCAAACCACTTTCCGGTAATTGCAGCATTTATTGCTGATGAAAATGTTGTTTATATCCTGACTTGGACAGAAAATCCAACGGAGTTTGGTTGTTCTGTTTATGGGTTTGACGGGAAATTTATAAAAGAGGTGTCCATACCAATTAAATTTCAAAACAGTTTTACACCATACCCCATTGCAATACATAAGAATGTCTTGTACCAGATAGTTGAAAACGATCTGGAAGAAATATGGGAACTCCATGCATCCGCGATCAAATAGAAAATAAGAACTAATTTTATACAACACTCCTGTTTCAGCTTATCCATCCAGAGTGTGATTAATTTGTTGAATTTGCAAACCAGGTGATCATTCTAAATATTTCAGCATTACATTTCTAACCTTATCCATCAGTTCATTCACATTTTCTCTTGAGAATCCCTTTGTTGAGATAGCCTTTTCATAGCGTATTTTCACCCTGCCCGGCCTGATCATCCATTTTGTCTTCTGCTTGATCTTATAACTTCCAGTCTGAATGACAGGGATTATATCAAGCCCTGATTCAATTGCCAGAAGAAATCCACCCTTCTTGAATTTCCCCAACTCCCCTGTAATAGTTCTTGTCCCTTCCGGCATTACACCTATTGAAAGCTTCTTCTGCTCTTTTAAAAGTTCTGCAGACCTTTTTAAAGATTCCAACGCTTTTCTTGCATTTTTTCTGTTAATGGGGATCATCCCGATCTTTTTCATAAGGGGGCCGTAAACAGGCCACTTCATATGACTTTCCTCTTCTATCCCCCTCAATTTCCCTGGGAATGATCCGTTAAATACAAAACCGTCAAACATATTGACATGATTTAACATCAGAATATATTTACCATCGGGGGATAAGTTTTCTTTAACTCCCTCAACTTTTACTCTTACAAAAGCAAGAATTGTTATCAATCGTGAGAATATTTTGACCACTTTTTCAAACAACCAGCCAGTTGTGAATATCCCGACCAAAAGGATAAGAATGGATCCGAGAAAAAAATGAACAAAACCAATAATGTAAATAAATGTAGATATAACCATATCTTTAATAAAAATAAAAAATTTTGTTACGTCTCTCATTGGTAATTTATATCATAGTACCAATCAAACAAAAAGGTACCTGTCCCCATTTGAACTGTCCAAACCCTGGATAAGTGGCACTTCCGTGTTTTGCTTTTGCGGGACTCGCAGCCCGTAGTCTCGCCAATATCGAACACAGGGCGTAGGTCCAGCAGAATTGAGAGCAATTCTGCGCTAGTCAAAAGTAATCACGGAAAAAGCCACTCCTACCGTAATGAACAATACTTGGTAAAATACTTAAGGTGTCTGACACACTCTCTTTAGGCGCTGGTGATTTTATCCCCTAATGTATGTTTATTTGGATCAATTTAGCGTATAATAAAATATATGAAGATCACATCGATAAATTCACTTCACGAAGCACTTATTTCCGACCTTCCTGTAAACAAGGTTTTTATAAATGAACGACGTCGTGACACCAGGATAAAAAAGATCACCGATCTTTGTAAAGAGAAAGGAATACCCTTTATGCTCATCCCCCAGATTGCTCTCAATAAGAGGGCCGGCAATGATAACCAGGGAGTATTTGCAGAGATATCTCCTGTCCGATTTTTCTCACTTGACGAGATTCTGAAAGAGGGTAATGACAGATTTATACTCATACTGGATTCAGTTACCGATCCAGGAAATCTGGGCGCAATAATAAGAACCGGTGTAGCTGCAGGAATAGATGGAATAATTTTATCCCGAAGAAATTCCGCTCCCCTTAATGAAACGGTCCTTAAAGCTTCAGCAGGAGCGTTATTAAAGGCAAAGATTGTCCCCTCTAAAAACATATCGATAGAGATGAGGATACTTAAAGAAAAAGGTTATTGGATAATCTCCACTGATGTCAAATCCGGAATACCATATCATGAGTATGCTTTTGATATGCCTACAGCACTTGTGATCGGAAGCGAAGGAAAGGGTATCTCTACAATTGTAAAAAAATATACTGACCAGTTCATAACAATCCCGCATTCTGACAAGATCGAATCTTTGAATGTTTCGGCTGCTACAGCCGTGATATTGTTTGAAGCTATCAGGCAGAAAACAACTCAGGGCTTAGATAAAAGTTAAAGGAAAACTAAAATGCCCGGGCATACCGAACGGCTGCCCGATCATTTTATAGTAAGGTTTACTCTACTATTGCAAGCAAATCTGACCGGGAGATCAGAAGATGTTTCTCACCATCTACTTTTAATTCTTCTCCGGCATATTTCCCATAAACAACCTTATCTCCGACTTTGATCATTTCTTTCAATTCTTCATCTGTACCAACTGCTTTCACTTCACCAACAACCGGTTTTTCCTTTGCAGTATCAGGAATGATTATAGATCCCACCTGTTCTTCTTTGTCCAATGGTAATACCAATACTCTGTCATCTAATGGTTGAACTTTCATTTTAGCCTCCTTTTATATTTAAAAATTTATTTATTTCAGTTTTGTTAAAACCAACTATCGATTTGTTGTTTATCAGAGTAACAGGAACTCCCTGCTGTCCGGTCCTTCGTACCATATCTTTTGCAGCTGCCTGATCTCTTGAAACATCAATATCTTTGAACCTGATATCATGCTTTTTCAAGTATTGTTTCAGAGTTCTGCACCAGGAACAGGCCGGCGTTGAAAAAACAACTACTTTGGGTTGATCTCCCATTTACCCCTCCATAAATCTAAGTGTCATTTTCTCATATTTCTCTGATCCTGTCAACATAAAGCACCTTGATCCCATAGGTGTAAGACGTGATATTTTGATAAATTTTAACGATATATTTCGTTCATCCGATTCATGAAATTTCAATGCTAAACGGGTTGACGTGGAGATTTAAACTGATAAAATGTGCTCAGATCATTACTACTTATGAGGTGAAATATGACAAATTTAAATTCTGAACAATTAATGGAAATGGAGCACAAGTATGGGGCTCATAATTATCATCCGCTTGAGGTTGTAATTTCAAAAGCCGAAGGCATATGGGTTGAAGATCCGGAGGGGAAAAAATACATGGATATGCTCTCCGCATATTCAGCTGTGAACCAGGGGCACCGACATCCCGCAATAATAAAAGCATTGAAGAATCAGGCTGACGAGCTTACACTGACATCAAGAGCATTCTTTAATGACAAATGGCCCCTGTTTGCAAAGAAGCTCGCCGAGTTGACCGAGAAGGATTTGATCCTTCCTATGAATACCGGAGCCGAGGCCGTTGAAACTGCTATAAAAACCATGAGAAAATGGGGATATCTCGAGAAAGGTATAGAAAAAGATAAGGCCGAGATCATTGTCTTTGAAGAGAATTTCCACGGAAGGACAACAACAATTGTTTCATTCTCTACTGACCCGGTTGCAAAGGATAATTACGGCCCTTTCACTCCCGGATTCAAGATAATTCCCTACAACGATCTTGAAGCAGTAAAAAATGCTATTACAGAAAATACTGCAGGGATCCTGGTCGAACCTATTCAGGGGGAAGCAGGAGTTGTAGTTCCTGATGATGGATTCCTGAAAGGACTTAGCGATATCTCTAAAGAAAATAATATCCTCCTCGCTGTTGATGAGATCCAGACCGGATTCGCAAGGACCGGAAAGATGTTCGCTTTTATGTATGACAACATAGATCCCGATATCATTATTATGGGTAAAGCTCTCGGTGGAGGTGGTTTCCCAGTAAA
>Ga0190293_1000468_pt1 | contig 14398 bp, 12 predicted proteins | sample 48693001_MG_FD_161671 | JGI IMG/M metagenome (GOLD analysis project Ga0190293, IMG submission 161671) | Hydrothermal vent microbial mat bacterial communities from Southern Trench, Guaymas Basin, Mexico - 4869-30-0-1_MG | ecosystem: Environmental > Aquatic > Marine > Hydrothermal vents >... | reverse complement strand
ATCTCTTTTTTACATGCTGAGCAGATTATATTTGCCATTTGTGTTGCACCAATATATGTGTCTAGGTCGTTTTAATACTCGATACTAATTGACTTGGTTTTCCTTGAACTAATTCAGGGCTTCCATAATGGCGCAGTAAGCCTCCGTCTTCCATCCTTGCTTAGTTTGACTCCCGCATCATCAAGGCCGCGACGGTCCCATAGTTTGCAGGTCACCTGCTTGTGCTTCTGATCGAGGCCCTCGCAGGAATTGGTGTATTCGCAGACGTTTACCTCGTCACCACGGCCCAGGCGCAGTTTTAGAAACCAGTCGGGGTCTGCGAGGCTTTGCCTGGCTGCACCGATGATATCTGCCACATCTTCCCGCAAGGCGGACTCAGCCTGCTCAAAACCGTGAATGCCGCCGGCAACTACCACCGGCGTCGCAAAGCCTGCCTGGCGGATGGCTGCACGAATGGCTGCAACCGGACCGAAGTTGCGCCCAAACGGACCTTGATCATCAGACACATAAGACGGCATGCATTCGTAACCGCTCGAACCGGTGTAAGGGTAAACCGCCGAGCCTGGTTTCGGCTGGGCTGCGTCTTCAAATTTGCCGCCACGTGAAACTGACACAAAATCCATTCCGGCACGCGCAAACTCAACTCCAAAATATTTTGCGTCCTCGACGCCACTGCCACCATCGATACATTCATCACTCAGGTAACGGCAACCAACGACATAGTCATCACCGACCAGCTCCCTGACCCGCGCGTAGACTTCAAGCGGCAAACGTAAGCGATTTTCCCTGCAGCCACCGTAGCCATCTTCACGCTGATTGAGTGCAGACAGGAAAGAGGCCATCGTATAAGCGTGTGCATAGTGCAACTCCACCCCGTCCATGCCCGCCTGCTGCGCACGGCCTGCCGCCGCCGCGAACAGGTCCGGTAATACCTCGGGCAGGTTCCTGATGTGCGGCGAATGAACATCTGTGACGCGTTCACGGAAACCCCGGCTAAGGCTTTCGTACTCCCGGGGTGTAAGCACTGTTTTCAGTTGATCATCGGTCAAAGCCAGCAGCTTCTCCCGGACATCCTCTTCAGGATCATCGCCAGCGTTCAATTGCTGTCTGTGCTGTTCGGTGATTTGCAGGAACCGGTTAATAAACCTGCCACGTTCGGGCCGACGCCGGATGGCCAGGAAATCAATAATCTGGATGTATAGCCTCGTTTGCCCGTCGCTGGCATCACGCACCACATCGGCCAGTGCCTTCAGACCGGGGATATAACGGTCATGGCCCATTCGCAACAACGGCCCGCTGGCAATATCCCGTATCCCGGTCGCCTCCACCACCAGTGCACCTGGTTTGCCACGCGCCATGCGCTCATACCAATCGAGGATGTCATCGGTGACGTATCCATCATCAGAAGCCCGCCATGGAACCATTGCCGGTACCCATGTGCGCTGCTCAAGATGCAGGTTTCTGTAGCGGATGGGGCTGAAAAGCCGGGAATCTTCGGCCTCTGTAGCTTTTGGCGAGCGCCCGGGTTCGGGTTTATATTTTATTCGCTGGGGAGGTCGGTACATGCCGCTTGCAGCAAACCGCTTTAGACCGGCACCACGGCCGTGGTCTCAATCTCAACCTTGGCAGCGCTTTCGATCAATGCAGATATCTCGATAACCGCCATAGCCGGGTAAACCTTGCCCATCACTTCCCGCCAGATACGGCCGATTTCCCTGATTTCAGCCATGTATTCGTCCCGCGACGTGATGTACCAGGTCATTCGTACGATATGCCGGGGTTCCGCATCGGCCTCGGCGAGTACGGCAATGCTGTTTTTCAGCGTCTGCTCGATCTGCCCGGCCATGGAGTCTGTCTGGATCACGTGGTTTTCGTCCCAACCGATCTGTCCCGCCAGGAAAACCATACGGCCCTCGGCCGAAACACCGTTCGAATAACCATGCGGCCTGGGCCATCCGGGTGGCAGTAGAATTTTATGGGTCATGGTTTTTGTTCTCCTGCGACCTGTTTAACTTTTGGCGAAGCGCTTATATTCGTTACGGGCAATGATTACTTTTTGAACTTCGCTGGCACCTTCGTAGATACGTAAGGAGCGAACTTCACGGTATAGCCGTTCAACGATCTGTCCCGATGTCACACCAAGCCCACCGAATAACTGCACGGCACGATCAATCACCTGCTGCGCGGTCTCTGTCGAATGTAACTTGGCCATGGCCGCCTCACGGGTAACGCGTTCCTGGCCGCCATCTTTGGCCCAGGCCGAGCGGTAAGTAAGCAGTGCGCTGGTATCGATAGCCAGCGCCATATCCGCCACCGATGCCTGGGTCATTTGCAACTCGGCAAGTGGTGCGCCAAACAACTCTCTTTTCAGTACATGCGCCACGGCCTCATCATAGGCCCGGCGGGCAAACCCCAGTGCCGCAGCGGCCACCGTGGTGCGGAATACATCCAGTGTTGCCATCGCCACTTTGAAGCCCTGCCCCGCTTCACCCAGCAACTGGCGGGCGGGAACCTTGCAGTTTTCAAATTCCAATGTTCCCAGCGGATGCGGTGCGATGATATCGATCCGCTCGCTGACGCTCAGGCCGGGTGTGTTTGCGGCCACCACAAAAGCACTGAGACCCCTGGCACCCGGTGCTTCGCCCGTGCGTGCGAACACGGTGTAGAAATCTGCTATCCCGGCGTTAGAAATCCAGGTTTTCTGGCCATTGAGAATATAGTGGTCACCAACATGCTCTGCGCGCGTTGCAATCGCGCTGACGTCGGAGCCCGCCGCCTTTTCCGACAATGCAAAGGCAGCAATGCTGTCACCCGCCGCCACCGGAGCCAACCAGGCCTGTTTCATCTCCTCGCTGCCGAAGAGGCTGACAGGGCCACTGCCCAAGCCCTGCATCGCAAAACAGAAATCAGCCAGTCCCGAGTGGTAGGCGAGCGTTTCGCGCAACAGGCACAGGCTGCGTACATCCAGTTTCTGATCACCGCCGCTTTTCGTTGCCGGCACGCTGTGGGCCAGCCAGCCGCCGCTACCGAGCAGCTTGACCAGTCCGCGGCACGATGCATCAAGATCGCTGGTACCGGGATCAAGCGCGGCAGCATTTGTTTCACACCACTGATCAAGTTCAGTCTTGAGTTGGCGGTGATCCGCCTGCAGAAAAGGCCAGTTTAAATAGCTCGAATCCGCCATCAGTTACCCTCAAATACCGGTTTTTCTTTGGCTACAAAAGCCCGGTAGGCACGCTTGAAATCCTCGGTCTGCATACAGATCGCCTGGGCCTGCGCTTCGGCCTCGATGGCGGTATCGAGTGGCATATCCCATTCGATATTTAATTGATTCTTGGTGATCCCATGTGCAAAGTTGGGCCCGGCCGCAAGACGTTTTGCCATCTCAATAGAGCTAGAAATCACTTCATTATTATCATATATCTTATTGTAAAACCCCCAGTTATATGCCTCATCACCGGACATGGAACGGCCTGTAAACAACAGTTCAGACGCCCTGCCCTGACCGATAATCCTCGGCAACATCGCGCAGGCACCCATGTCACAGCCAGCCAGGCCGACACGGGTAAACAGGAATGCGGTCTTGCTTCGCGCTGTGCCAAAGCGCATATCGGCCGCCATGGCGATTGCCGCCCCGGCACCCACGCAAATGCCGTCGATTGCAGCAATAACCGGTTGCGGACAGGCGCGGATGGCCTTGATCAGGTCGCCGGTCATTCGGGTAAATTCCAGCAGGCCGTTCATGTTCATTTTTGTGAGCGGTCCGATAATTTCATGTACATCGCCGCCGGAGCAAAAGTTTCCGCCCTGGCCGGAAATAACAACCGCCTTGACCGTGTCATCATTCACCAGCGCGCGGAAAGTATCTCGCAATTCTGCGTAGGATTCGAATGTCAGTGGGTTTTTCCGCTCGGGCCGATTGAGTGTAACCAGACCTACATCACCGTCCTGTTCCCATAGAAAGTGTTCTGCCTGGATTGTCATACAAGTTCCTTTTTTGCCAGGCAGGTTTTAACCTTGATCAGCAATTCATCAAGCGTCGCCATCTCCTGTCGGGTCAGGCCGCAAAGCATGTCTCTTATCCATTTCTCGTGACTTTTAGACATGATTTCGAACTCTTCCCGCCCTTTGGCGCTGAGCCTCACGAGATGGGAACGCCGATCACCGCTGGATTGGGTACGCGTAACCAGGCCGTCCTTCACCAGTCGTGAAATAATGCCCGTGAGATTGCCGCTGGAAACCAGCAGCCATTCAGACACATCACCCATGGTCTGCCCTTTGGGGTCCCGCGCCAGTGCCGCCATCACATCGAAACGTGGCAGCGTGGTGTCAAATTCGGTGCGGAAGCGCCCGCGCACGCCCTTTTCAATCAACTGTGATGAAGTCAATAAACGTAACCAGATACGCAAAGCCATTTTTCTACGTGGCGTCTGCTCCAGTTTATCTATGGCTGTTTGTGCTTTGTTCATATTGGATAACCTGTAATGTCTGGTGTTTTCGAGTTCAGGCGTTGATAACCATTTCGGCAGCCTTGGCAAGGTTGCGCTCATACTGGCTGCGACCGGAAAGGTACTGCACAGGCCATTTCTGGCCCTGATAACCCAACTGCGCTGCCGCATGCAAAGTCCAGTACGGATCTGCGAGATGCGGCCTGGCCAGGCAACACAGGTCCGCACGGCCTGCTGCAATGATGCTGTTGACATGGTCTGTCTCGTAAATATTTCCCACCGCCATGGTCGCAATACCCGCTTCCTGCCTGATCTGGTCACTCAAAGGTGTCTGGAACATGCGCCCGTACACCGGCCTGGCCCGGGTGCTGGTCCCACCCGCGGAAACATCCATGATATCGGCCCCGGCCTCGGCCAAGGCACGTGCAATTTGCACTGCGTCATCACCATCAAGCGCACCCTCGACCCAGTCGGTGGCGGAAATACGTACCGACATCGGTTTCTGTTCCGGCCACACGCTGCGGACCGCCCTGAACACCTCCAGGGGGAACCGCAACCTGTTTTCCAGGCTGCCGCCGTATTCATCTTCGCGCAGGTTACTTAAAGGCGACAGAAACGAAGACATCAAATAACCATGCGCGAAATGCATCTCGACCATATCGAAACCGCAGGCTTGCGCCCGCTCCGCCGCGCTGACAAATTCATCACGCACCCGGTTCATATCATCACGCGTCATCTGCCTCGGCACCTGGTTATCAGCTGTCCAGGCAATTGGCGATGGCCCCATCACTTCCCAGCCGCCTTCTTCAAGCGGTTGGTCTGCACCTTCTGATAGTATTTTGGTTGCACCCTTGGGCCCCGAGTGACCCAGTTGAGCACAGATCTTTGTCCCCTCGTTGCCATGGACAAAATCAATCACCCTTTTCCAGGGTTCGATATGTTCATCGTTATAGATACCGGAACACGATGGTGTGATACGGCCATCGGCTGAAACGCCGATCATCTCGGTAATTATCAAGCCGACTCCACCCTGTGCCCTTGCCCCGTAGTGGACCAGGTGAAAATCATTCGGCGTACCATCCAACGAGTTGTACATGGCCATTGGAGACAGAACAACACGGTTCTTCAACACCATATCCCTGAGCTTGAACGGCGTGAACATCGGCGGCACGGTTTCATCGTTGACTTTGGCCTGGCCGGTAGAATTCTTTAAAAACCACCGCTCCATGCTCTCCAGCCATTTCGGGTCACGTAAACGCAGGTTTTCATGGCTGACGCGCTGGCTACGGGTCAACAGGGCGTAGTTGAATTGCATCGGTTCAAGGTGTGTGTAGCGCGGCAGATTCTCGAACCACCCCATCGAATTACGTGCGGCACTTTGTAAGCGCAGGACCTCGATCGTGCGGACTTCGCGGTAATCCTCCAGCGCCTGGTCCATATCCGTGTTTGAGTTCAGGGCATTTGCAAGATGGATGGCATCTTCAAAGCCCAGTCGGGTTCCTGAACCTATGGAGAAATGCGCGGTATGCGCGGCATCACCGATCAGAACCAGGTTCTTGTAGCGCCACTCGCCACACAGTACCCGGGGAAAGTTGATCCACGCCGAGCCACGTACATGCTTCGCGTTGCTCATCAGTTCATTGCCGTCCAGGTTATCACTGAACAATTCCTCGAGGTAGCGCGAGCACTCTTCCTGACTCATCTCGCCAAGACCCAGTTCCTCCCAGGTCTTCTCCTGGCACTCGACGATAAATGTCGATGTGTTTTTATCAAAGCAATAGGCGTGGACCCAGATCCAGCCTGCCGGGGTTTCCTTGAATATAAAGGTGAAGGCATCAAACAGCTTACGCGTGCCCAGCCAGATGAACTTGTTGGGCCGCACATCAATATCCACATCCAGATGTTCTTTGTAGGCCTCCCTGAAGCGACTGTTGATACCATCGGAGGCAATTACCAGGTCGTAATCGGAAAACTGTTCAAGATCCGGCTCTACTTCAGTCTCGAAAACCAGCTTTACACCCAGCTCAGCGGCCCGCTTGTAAAGGATATCCAGAAGGTGCTGGCGACCGATGCCACAAAAACCGTGCCCGGTGGATGTGATCACCTCATCCTTGTAGCAAACGTCTATGTCATTCCAGTGGATAAAACCATCGGTGACCATAGCGGCCGATGGCGGATCATTTTTTTCAAGATCGGCCAGCACACTGTCAGAAAAAACCACACCCCAACCAAAGGTATCATCAGGGCGATTCCGTTCAAAAACCGTAATGTCGTGCTCTGCCGAGCGCAACTTCATAGAAATAGCAAAATACAGACCCGCTGGCCCACCCCCGACGCAAGCAATTCTCATTAACTTAAATCCACAGCCGAATAATTAGTTTAAGTTTAAACTATATTGCCTGAACTGTGAACCCAAGTGAGTCGCCTTCACTGTTAAAGGGCAGGAAATTCGGGTAGAAAAAGAAAAATTGCCCACAGATTACACAGATTACACAGATTAAGAGCAAGAGCATTTAAAGGTTAGTTTGGATTTGGTATAGAGTGTGGCGGATCAATGAAATAGAAAAAAGAGGCTCTTAAGAAATCTGTGTAATCTGTGTAATCTGTGGGCGACCCTGCTCTGCTCTACTCTTCCACAAAATGTTACTCTTGCGCCCATGGGAATTTACGATAAATACCTGCTGCCAAAACTCGTGCATTTAACCTGCGCTCAAAACCCGACCATGCGACAACGCGAGAAGGTGGTTCCATTAGCCGAAGGTCGGGTGCTGGAGATTGGAATTGGATCCGGGCTGAACGTTCCGTTTTATAATGCGCAGAAGGTTACTCATCTGTGGGGTCTGGACCCATCTGCAGAGATGTGGTCAATCGCGCAAAAGAACGCCGAAGAACATCACCTGGATGCGGAGTTTATCCAGTCCGGTGCCGAATCCATTCCACTGGACAGCAATAGCGCTGACACGGTCATCATGACCTACACGATGTGTACCATTCCTGAGGTCCACTCGGCCCTGGATGAAATCAAGCGTGTTCTGAAACCCGGTGGCAAGCTGATTTTCTGCGAGCACGGCAAAGCGCCTGACGAGAGTGTTCAGCGCTGGCAAAACCGTGTAAACCCGATCTGGAGAAAGCTGGCTGGAGGTTGTAACCTGAACCGGCCCATCCCCATATTGCTGGAGCAGTCCGGTTTCAAATCCAGTGACATGAAAACCATGTACCTGCCAGGCTGGAGGCCAGCGACCTTCAACTACTGGGGTACGGCTTTTATCAGATAGTAAATTGTGGGAATTCTGCTCAAGCGATCTGCTCGAGCGAGGGGGACAAAAGCAGGTTATTACGCCCGGACGTTCCGGGCGTAATAACCTGCTCATTTATGCATAGTGAAATGTCCGTTGCTGTAAGCACCATTTAATTTTTTAGGCCCTTCCAGGGTTTTACGCTCTTCCAGGATACGCAGGTAAACTTCTTCGCGGTGTATCTGTACATCGCGCGGAGCCTCTATACCAATGCGTATCTGGTGACCCTTCACACTCAATATCGAGATTGTCACATCTTCACCGATTATGAGTTTTTCCCCTATTCGTCTTGTAAGTATTAACATGATTGCCCTCCATGGCACCAAGTCCGACACGTCCGTTTAGTCTCTATTCTTCTATTCTTACCCTTTAGTTCCGGTAAGTCTCATAGCCATTCAGCATTCCGAATCTTTACTGCTGATGCCAAGAAACATTTATTGCTACAGGTTTGTATATGCAATAATCGCGCCGTTTCCAACCACCGGAAAGCTTAAACATACTTTATCTAAACAATACAAATACATACAACGCTTCGGGAAGTTTCCAGACTCATTCTCCATCAATTGAATTTACCGGTAACTGCCCAAAAATGTCAGCAAAACCAACCATAATTGTCAGTTATCAGAGAGTTGCCGATCAAAAGCTACTCTCTACCTGTTGCTGAATGGCCTCACATATTGCTTTGGACTCAGCGAACAACTCACCCAGAGCGGCGTTCATTTGGCTGACAAAGGCCTCGTCCTTGATAGAAGTCAGGTTGATTCGCACATTGTGCATGGCGCCCTGGACACCCGCAAAGGCCATCAAGGCACCAACACCCGCGTCACTCATCACCGCATTGTTGCCAACATTGGCCGCTGCCTGGCACAGGTCCAGGACCTGCCTGCACTGCTTGGCTGTCTGCAACGGAACCTCGGCTGCCAGCTTGTAACCGGCCTGGATAGCCTTCGAGCGCAGAGCCTGTTGCTCGGCTGTATCCTTGGCCATGCGTAATCCGGCAATAACTTCATTGAATGCCTCGGTATCCTCATCCACAGCACGGATGAGTGCATCCTTGGCAGCCTGTGCCTTCTCGGCCAATTGACATAGTTCATCGTACTTTGGATCAAACTCACCCTTGCCAACAGACAGGTTGGCAACCATTGAGACCAGGGCCGAACCCAGGGCTCCTGCAAGAGCTGCGATCGAGCCACCACCCGGTGCCGGTGTATCGCGTGAGACTTCATCAACGAAATCCGCGACCTTCATACTCACCAGCGGACTGTCATGGGCAGGCATTCCGATGACTTTCTTATCGATATCAAACTCGCTGACATCTGTCAGTCCCATCGCCTGAACAGCGGTGGTGACAATATCGCGCGCCGGAATGCCGGTGGATTTTTGCATACGCCGGAGATAAAACTGACCGGATTGTTTCATGGCATCAAAGGGCACCACACCGACCACTTCTGAGCCGGTGATGACGATGCCCCGTTTGACGGCCATTTCACGCGCCGCTTCCAAGACATCATGGGCTGGCGTAATTTTGAAATTGGTCAGATTGATGGAAACCTGTGCACACTGGTAATCCTCCACATACCAACCGATGCCCTTGAGGTGGGTGAACATGCCATCCTTGTAGACCGGTCGCCCGATCAGATTATCGGGATCAAGGCCAATGGATTGATAACGCTCAGACAGGTCAGCACCGTAATTCTCCTTGTAGTACGCAGCCAGCTCATCAAATGAACCCGCCACGAAATCGGAATTGCCATCCGCGTATTTGCCTTCTTCGAAATAAACAACCTTGCCCTTGTAGTAAAACGGCTCGACATTGCCAACACGTTTCCAACGGCCACGTTGACGGATCTCGTAGGCGATTTCATTGGCGTAGCGCCGGTCAGTGGTATTGAGGTTAATGTTGTAGGCAATGAGGAATTCACGGGCACCAACAGCCGTTGCCCCGGATTTCGCATTGAACGCAGCCGGTCCAAAATCCGGTTTCCATTCCGGTTTGGCCAATCTTGCAGGCAAGCCCTCGTATTCACCGGCACGTATATCAGCCAGGTTCCGGCGTTGGGGTGTGCGTGCCGCGTGTTCGTACAGGTAAACAGGAATACCCAGTTCATCACCGATGCGCTGACCCACCTGGCGGGCGATTTCAGCACATTCTTCCATCGTCGCATTGGCAACCGGGACAAAGGGACACACGTCCGTCGCGCCAAAGCGTGAGTGTTCGCCCTTGTGTTTTGACATGTCGATAAGTTCAGCCGCCTTTTGCACGGCACGGAAAGCAGCTTCCTTGACCTCTTCAGGCCCACCTACAAATGTCACCACTGTACGGTTAGTGCTTTCGCCGGGATCCACATCCAACAGACGGATACCCTGCACACTTTCAATCACATCGGTGATCTGTTTGATGATTGTCAGGTCACGGCCTTCGGAGAAATTGGGCACACACTCGATTACTTTTTTCACTGTTTTGCTCTCACTGGATTCCAAGAGGCCGGATACGTAGATCCGGCCTCAAAAACTAACTTATATCGGTTTGTTATTCTGCGCCAACCATCTTCTCGAGTTCTTTTTCAATCACTCCCGGGGCTGAGATTAACTTGGTAAACCCATGCCCGCCCATCATGCTCAGGTTGGGGAAATGCAATGCCATGCGGAAGCGCATATGCAGGGCCTCGACCTCGTTGCCATCGACCAGCACCTCGTAAGGGAAGTAGGCGCGTTTCTTGCAACCTTCAAAATCTACCACGCCCATCTGGAACTCTGAATCGAGATCCGCATCATCCTCACCCGTTGTTTTCATGCCAACACCAAACACGGTCTGCTGCTTGCCGGGGATATCGATACGATAAACCTGGGTAAACGCATCACCTTCTTTGGCCAGTCCTTTTTCAACCGCAGCAATAGCTGCTTCGTATGAATCAAAGGAACCCAGTTCGGAAGGGTCATCAAAATACTGCATACCCATCATGTAATGGTATTTGCCCAGCTTCTTGGCTGTCATTTTCTTGCCAGCGGCGCCACAGGCATCAATTTGCCCGAGACTTTCAACCAGAGCTTCAGAAACGGGCTGCATATCGCCCTTGAGACGATAACCATACTGGATATAAACAGGGTTCATGAATGACACTTCAATGTTGTCACCGGCCTCGGAAATTGCGACTCTCTGGCCAGCGGCGTAGCCACCGCGATCTGACACGCTGGCAATCTGCTTCAATGCATCGCTGGTCACAACGACAATATTGGTGCCGGCAATCGGCGAGTACTGGCCGACCACTTCAAAATCTGCATCTTTCAACGCATCGATCGTCGCTTCGGTCTTTTCAGCCAGCGTACCAGGGCCGGCAGAAGCCACGATAAAGGGTTTGTGGTAGGTATCGTCAGCCACAACAGTTGCGCTGACAAGCACGGCCATCAACAATGACAGGGAAAGCAAGGTTCTCATGAGTATATCTCCGTATTTGCGACAGGCACCGGCTATTCGTGCCGGAAAAGTTCTTAGGAAATCGTAATATACACTTTTTTATTGAGTGTTAAATGATGTATGACAGTTAGATTTCAGCTTTGTGGAAGTTTTCTGTGAGATACTTTCAAAAATCATGTCCGAATACATAAAGCAAAAAAAAGTTGACGCCGTATTGTGGGATTTTGATGGCACGCTGGCTGATTCGGCTGCCAAGAACATCGCCATCACGAAACAAATCCTGGCCAAGGTGGCGCCGCGACTGACAGGGAATGAACTGCCCCGCTGGTTGCAAAGCGAAGCGGATTACCATATTGCCAACCATGGCGCGGATCATTGGCGGGACCTGTATCGCGACTTTTTTGGTATGACCACGGCCGAGATCGAAGCCGCAGGGCCGCTATGGGAAACCTATCAAGCGCTCGACAATACCGAGGTAACACTTTTTGACGGTATTTTGGAAACAATCACCCGCCTGTCACATCTCCCACAGGGTATTTGCTCGGCAAATTCAACTGACAACATCAAACAGGTATTGAACGGTCACGGAATCGATTCCGCTTTCGAGTCGGTCATCGGCTACGAGGACCTGCCCCACCACGAACAGAAACCCGCGCCGGATGGGGGGCTGAAGTGCCTGCAAGAGATTTTTGGTCACACACAGGGCAAAACGATCATCTACGTCGGTGACCACATTGCCGACGTCTTGTTTGCCCGCGGTTTGGGTGAGCGATTGGGGACATCCAATACGGTCGTCTCCGTGGTCGCTACCTACAGCGGTGCAAAACCGGAGCAATGGCGTGAGCAACCGGATGAGGTGATTGAAAGCCCGTTAGATTTAGCTGCATGGATAAAAGATTAAGGTCAGTTACCAAAACAATGCAAAGATCGGCAACAATAAAAACATGGCCTGCGAATACTGATCTACAGAAACTTCATGGGACGGACTGGTGCCCGGCACGTCGGGCAAAATCATCGGCAAGACAAAAAAGAAGGCCAGGCTGATGACCAGGTACATGCGGATCGGTGAGGTATAGCTGAGCCGCCGTCCGTTGATGTATTCGTAACTGAGGAACCCCGGGCGGGTTAACAGCAGGCGTAACGAAACAAACATACGGCCATCAAAATCAAACAGCTCCGTGACAAGCTCCCCAAGCGCATCGCGCCAGGGTCGTGTGATGGCCTTTACGGATTGACCACATGCCGGGCAGAAATCGGCCTGCCCGGGCAAGGGTTTATGACAATTGCTACAGCTTGCTGCTGACATCAGCCTTGATTTCAGCCAGGGCTATTGGCCTTCACCTACCAGGTATTTCTGCAGGAACATGATCGAGGCCTGCTGGTAAACATCACGGTTTTCCTTTTTACGGTAACCGTGGCCCTCATTCAGCGCGTTCATGTACCACACCGGTTGGCCCTGGGCACGTAAGGCCTCAACAATCTGGACCGCTTCGGTGACTGGAACCCTTGGGTCATTTTCACCCTGCACCACCAGCATGGGTACCTTGATTTTATCAACGTGAGTCAAAGGACTGATACTTTGCAGGTGTTTGCGCATGGCGGGTTCACGCTCATCACCATATTCGGCACGCCTGAGGTCACGTCGGTAATCCTGTGTGTTTTCCAGGAAGGTTACAAAATTGCTGATACCGACCACATCAACCGCCGCTTTCAGACGGTCGCTGTAATGCACGGAACTCGCCAGCACCATGTAACCGCCATAACTGCCACCGAAAACGGCCACACGATTCTTATCCAGATCGGGTTGGGTGGCGATCCAGTCCAGCAAAGCGCCGATATCCCTGACCGAATCCTCGCGCTTAAAGCCGTTGTCCAGCGACATGTAATGTTTGCCATAACCGGCTGAGCCACGCACGTTGGGACGAATGACCGCTGCGCCGAGTTTGTTCAGCCACATCTGGTAAGTGCTGCTGAAGGATGGGCGCGACTGACCTTCCGGGCCGCCATGGATGGCTATTATGACCGGATGAGGGCCCTTGCCTGCCGGTTTGTATACCCAGGCCGGGATCTTTTCGGGACCGCCACTGGCACTGTCAAAAGTCGGGTAATGAACCAGTTCCGGTTCGATAAAACTTTCCGTATCCAGGCCGCCTACTTCGCTGTAAGTCCAGCGCGTCAGTTCACCGTATTCCAGCGCGCCCGCTCCCAGGTCCAATACGAAACTGTCACTGGGCGTCTTTGAAGTATTCAGGGTCAAGCCCAGTTTACTGCCGTCAGGGTTAAATTCCATGCCGCCAGCCAAGCCGGTCGGAATCACACTCACCGGTGCGAATTCGCGACTGAGCATATCGAGCAAATATATCTGTGACATACCATCCACATTGACGGCAAATACGCCGCGCGTGCGATCCTTGCTGATGGTGCCCCCTTCCACATTCCAGGGGATGTCTGCGGTCAGGATGACGGGCTTTGAACCCTCTTCAAGAGACTGCCATGCCATCTGCCTGAAATCACCTTTTACATCGGTGATGAACCAGAAGCCGGTGCCTTCCCGATCAAAGGCAAACGGGAAATTCGAACTGGGATTGTCAGGATCCCCCGCCAAAAGACGCAGCTCACCTGTTTCTATATCCAGCAGATGTATCCTGGAATCTGCATTACCAACATAATTAAGTATCAATAGCTTACGGTTATTTGATGAGAAATCACTTGCAGACCAGTATGTGCCATCTGGTGACTTCAGTGCCATACGCGCAGTCTCGGAATTGGACACATTCATCAACCAGACATCATTGGATGCGCCGTTACGGCGAGTGCTCTGGTAAGCAATCCATTCCCCGCTGCGATCCCAGACCACCGAGCCGTTACGTGACTTGCCATCGGTCAACATGATTGCATCATCGTTGCCTGCCGGATCCAGTAAAAATATCTGTGAAAACTCACTGCCGCCTGCATCCATCGTGAAGATCATTTTAGAGCCACCAGGCTGACGCTGGACACCACCTACCGGTTCATCAAAAAACGTGACCTGTTGGCGTGCGCCACCCGGGTGTCCGACACGATGCACCTGGCTCACATCGCCAAAACGCGTCGATACAAAGATGCTATTACCGTCTTCGGTCCAGTCGAGAAAACCAGCAGAACGCACATTCTGATAACGGTTAAGGCTCGACACAATGGAAGCCGGGATTTCCGGAATATCCTGCATCACCAGGTTGCCATTGTTGGTATTAGTGGTT
>Ga0190293_1000467_pt1 | contig 14415 bp, 15 predicted proteins | sample 48693001_MG_FD_161671 | JGI IMG/M metagenome (GOLD analysis project Ga0190293, IMG submission 161671) | Hydrothermal vent microbial mat bacterial communities from Southern Trench, Guaymas Basin, Mexico - 4869-30-0-1_MG | ecosystem: Environmental > Aquatic > Marine > Hydrothermal vents >... | reverse complement strand
TTTGTAGGGCTCTTTGAACCTGGAGCGGTTTACCATGTATGCAGTATTCGCAACCGGTGGAAAGCAATATCGTGCTGTCACTGGAGATATATTAAAAATTGAAAAACTTAACGCTGAAAAAGGCGCTACGGTCGAGCTCGACCAGGTGCTGATGGTAGGTGAGGGTGAAGACGTTAAAGTCGGCGCGCCTTATCTGAAAGGCGGTAAAGTCACAGCCACTGTCGTTGAACACGGTCGTGGAGAAAAGATTCGGATTCTTAAATTCAAACGTCGTAAGCACCATATGAAACGTATGGGCCACCGGCAGGATTTTACCCGGATTGAAATAACCGAAATCGTTGCTTCAGCACCGAAAAAGAAGGTTTCCAAAGCCAAGGCCGCCAAGCCCAAAGCCGCGAAACCTGAAGCTGAAGCTAAAAGCGAAGATTAAACAGAGGAATTGAATCATGGCACATAAGAAAGCAGGCGGTAGTACCCGCAACGGTCGCGATTCCAACCCCAAGTATCTTGGTGTGAAACGTTATGGTGGTGAACCTGTTTTAGCAGGTAACATCCTGGTCCGCCAACGCGGTACCCGTTTCCATGCCGGTGAGAATGTGGGTATCGGTCGTGACCATACACTTTTCGCCCTGGCTGAAGGCAAAGTGAAATTTCAGCTGCGTGGATTGCCTAAACGCAGATTTGTCAGTGTAGAGACTGGCGAATCCTGAACTGTTTGGCTAACAGGAACTGGAAAAACCCTGCTTCGGCAGGGTTTTTTATGGCTGAGCGTAACCCACTATGAAATTCGTTGACGAAGCATCCATACATATCACTGCAGGCAAGGGCGGTAGCGGCTCGGCGTCGTTTCGCCGGGAAAAATATATCCAGTACGGTGGTCCTGACGGCGGTGATGGTGGTGGCGGTGGCAGTGTGTACCTGGAAGGCGATTCCGGCCTGAATACCCTGGTGGATTTCCGCCACCGGCGCATTTACAGGGCGCAAAACGGTGTGCAGGGTAAGGGTCAGGAAAAATACGGGAAAAGAGGTGAGGATATTTATATCCGTGTGCCTTTGGGGACAGAAGTCAGCGATGAAGCAAGCGGTGTAGCAATTGGTGATGTCACCGAACATGGTCAGCACCTGCTGGTTGCACGTGGTGGTCGCGGTGGGCTGGGCAATGTTCACTTCAAGAGTTCGACCAACCGTGCACCGCGTAAATTCACGCCGGGTGAACCGGGCGAGGAAATTCAGCTGCACCTTGAGATGAAGGTTCTGGCCGATATCGGCCTGCTGGGATTCCCCAATGCTGGTAAATCAACCCTGATCAGTTCGGTTTCAGCCGCCCGCCCGAAAGTTGCTGATTATCCTTTTACCACGCTGTACCCAAACCTGGGTGTGGTTCGAATTGGTATGGATAGCAGTTTTGTGATTGCGGATGTGCCCGGATTGATCGAAGGCGCGGCTGAAGGCATGGGCCTGGGTGTACAGTTTCTTAAACATCTGAAGAGAACACGATTGTTGCTGCACCTGGTGGAGATATCACCGCTGGATGAAATGCCTCCCGAGGATGCCGTCCGGAAGCTGGAACAGGAGCTGTTGAACTTTGATAGTGCTCTTGGCGAGAAACCGCGCTGGCTGGTATTTACAAAGTCCGATGTGGTGGAACAGTCGGAAGCAGAAGAAATCGCGGCCCGGGTAGTTAAAGAATTGGACTGGATTGCTCCATGGTTCCTGATTTCATCCGTTACACGCAATGGTACTGATGAGTTGATGCAAAGTATCGGGCGGGCACTGGATGAAATGAACGAGATTGAAGCCGAACAACAAAAAGTATGGAGTCTGGAGACCTGAGAGCCGGGGTCAGACTCAATTTTTGACAGAGGAATGGCGCATAAAGAGCTGGTTAACAATCAAAAATTGAATCTGACCCCTTTTCCGGGCCTTTTGCCTTATTTTTGACATAAGAAAGCCCCACTTTGAGCGGGGCTTTTTAGTAATCTTTATTAGAAGCTCAATTCAAATAAATGAATCAGGCTAAAAATTACATATTTCGTACGTGACTATTCAGGCGTGATTTATGCCGCGCAGCTTTGTTGCGATGCATAAGTCCTTTGGAGACTGAACGGTCAATAGCAGGAACAGCGTTCTTATAAGCTGCTTCAGCTGCATTTTTGTCACCGGATTCAATCGCCGCGAGCACTTGTTTAATCGTTGTGCGTACGTGCGAGCGCTGGCTGGCATTACGTAAACGATGCTTTTCGGCCTGACGTGCACGCTTGCGTGCTGATAAACTGTTAGCCAAGGTAAATCTCCATAAATACTGGTTCAGGAATTAGCCGCGTAGTATCTTAGTTTTTCTCCGCCGGGTCAATCATTTAACGGGTAAATTGCATGATTTTTTTTGAGTCAAGGCAGGTAGCAGGGTTTAAACAGGCATGAAATTGCTGAAATCGACCGCAACGGTTGGCAGTGCGACCATTCTTTCCCGAATTCTTGGTTTTGTCCGCGATGTTGTTCTGGCCAGGATGTTTGGTGCCAGCGGTGAAACCGATGCTTTTTTTCTGGCTTTCAGAATCCCTAATTTCATGCGTCGCCTGTTTGCCGAGGGCTCTTTCTCACTGGCATTTGTACCGGTTCTGTCAGAGTACAAGGCCAATGGCGACCGGCAGGCGTTACGTGATTTAATTGATCACGTTACCGGTACCCTGGCCGCAATATTGCTGGTGATAACTTCAATTGGCATATTTGCCGCACCCCTGGTGTTATCAATATTTGCGCCCGGCTGGTTGGTGGATGACCGGCCGGAGTTCAATCTGTCAGCCGGCATGCTGCGGATTACCTTCCCGTACATCATGCTGATTTCATTGACCGCACTGTCCGGTGGAATACTCAATACCTTTGAACGTTTTCTGATTCCCGCACTAACACCGGTGTTGCTCAATATTTCCCTGATTGCGGCAGCATTGTTACTGGCAGAACATCTGGAATTGCCGGTTACGGCACTTGCCTGGGGTGTTTTGGTAGCGGGTTTCGCGCAATTGCTTTTGCAGGTTCCGGCATTGATGCGCCTGGGCCTGATGCCGCGGCCACGCTGGGGCTGGCGGCATTCGGGTGTGCGCCGCATCATGAAATTGATGATTCCAACTTTATTTGGTTCCTCGGTGGCACAGGTCAATTTGTTGTTCGACAGCATCATCGCCACATTCCTGGTCACCGGCAGTGTTTCCTGGTTGTATTATTCAGACCGCCTGCTGGAGTTCCCGCTGGGTGTTCTGGGTATCGCGCTGGCGACCGTCATTCTTCCCAACCTGTCACAGAAACATGCAAGGGCAAGCAAGGCTGAATTTTCGGCGACGCTTGACTGGGCATTGCGCCTGGCGCTGATCATTACGGTGCCGGCGGCTGTAGGCCTGGTCATACTGGCCGGACCCATCCTGATCACATTATTCCAGTACGATGCTTTCCAGCCGGATGATGTGCGCATGTCCACCTACAGCCTGATCGCATATTCCGCCGGCTTGCCTGCATTCATAGCGGTCAAGGTGCTGGCGCCCGGTTACTACGCCCGGCAGGACACCACCACGCCGGTGAAAATCGCGATTGCAGCCATGGTGACGAACATGGTGTTAAACTTGGTATTTGTCGGCTTGTTGCTGAACAATGAATTTGAAGGCCCGCACGCTGGCCTGGCGCTGGCCAGTTCGGTTGCTGCTTATCTGAACGCCATATTGCTTTACCGGGGCTTAAGAAAACGTCAGGTTTATATGCCGGAGCGCGGTTGGATCAGGTTATGGATCGCGGTTTTATTGGCCTGTACCACGATGGGCGCGTTGTTGTTATTCATGACCCATGATACCGAAAGCTGGTTGCAGGCGACCGTAGTGTCGAGGGTTAAAGACCTTGCTCTGATCATCGTTTTTGGCGTGTTTGTTTATGTTTTTACTTGCATGGTAACGGGTCTCAAAAAGCATGACCTGGTGCGCGGCGCCAAATAATCAAATTTACAGTCTGAATTGCCCGTGGCTGCTATACTTCGCTGCTTTGTGGTCGGGCAATAGTACTCCTTCAGCATATGCGGGTAATCAGAGACAATCCGGGCAGGCAGTTACTGCAGTCTTCGGTTGTAACCATCGGCAATTTCGATGCATTACACCTTGGGCACCAAACGCTGCTGCAGTATTGCAAGACGCTGGCTGACGGCAGGCGTCCGATCGCGGTCATAACATTCGAGCCCTTGCCGGAAGCCTGGTTCAGGCCTGATGCTGCCCCGGCCCGTTTGCTGTCCCCACGCCAGAAACTGGACTACCTGGCGAATGAAGACATAGAGCTTGTCTGGCTGATGCGTTTTAACCCCACCCTGGCCGCCATGAGCGCGGAAGATTTTGTCCAGTCGGTGCTGGTGGATACACTGGCAGCCAGCGATGTAGTGGTTGGTGCAGACTTCCGTTATGGCAAAGGGCGACAGGGGGATATTGATTCACTTCGCCTGTCCGGAAAGAAGCTGGGCTTCGGGGTGAGTACGGTTCCGATGCTTGATGTGGAAGGCCAGCGAGCCAGCAGTACTGCCATCCGCAAATATCTTGCCATGGGTGAGCTGGAGCAGGCGGCACGCTTGCTCGGCAGGCCGTACCGGATGGCTGGCAGGGTGATCAAGGGTCAGCAACTGGGTCGTCAACTGGGTTATCCAACGGCCAACATACGCCTGGCAGCCTCACCCAGTCCGTTAAAGGGTATTTTTGCGATAAGGACTCGTTGGGGAGATAGCGGCTGGCATGACGGGGTCGCGAACCTTGGGACACGGCCGGCGGTGGGTGGTGAAGGTTTCCTGGTCGAAGCACATTTGTTTGATTTTAGTGGCAACCTGTACGGCCAGAGACTGGAAGTGGAATTTGTGAAAAAGCTTCGTGATGAAACGCACTTTGAAGATATTGATGACCTCGTGGTGCAAATGCGCGAAGATGAACGCCAGGCAAGGGTTTGCCTGTCATAACCTAAAAATTGATTAACGAAACAAGTAAAGATAAGCATGGATTATAAAGACACAATCAACCTGCCAAAAACGGCTTTCCCGATGAAGGCCAACCTGGCTAACCGCGAACCCCAGATGCTCAAGCAATGGGAAGAAACCGGCCTCTATGAACGGATCCAGGAGCACGCTGCCGACCGGCCGTTGTTTATCCTGCACGACGGTCCGCCGTATGCCAACGGTGATATTCATATCGGACACGCGGTTAACAAGATTCTGAAGGATATGGTGGTCAAGTCACGTTTGCTGGCGGGTTTTAAATCACCTTATGTTCCGGGTTGGGACTGTCATGGCCTGCCAATTGAATTGCAGGTCGAAAAGAAGGTCGGCAAGGTTGGCCGTAAGGTCGACGCGCGTACTTTCAGGCAAAAATGTCGTGAATATGCCGATCGCCAGATAGGTCTGCAACGTGAAGGATTCAAACGCCTTGGTGTGCTGGGTACATGGGACGACCCCTACGCCAGCAACAAGTTTTCCTATGAAGCCAATATGATTCGCGCACTGGCAAAAATCATCGAAGGCGGTCACCTGGACCAGGGCGTTAAGCCGGTTAACTGGTGTTTTGACTGCGGCTCGGCACTGGCTGAGGCTGAAATTGAATACCAGGACAAGACCTCGCCGGCGGTTGATGTGATGTTTAGCGCCGTAGATGCGAACGCCGTGCTTGGGGCATTTTCTGTTGATTCATTTGACGGGCAGGTTGGTATTCCGATCTGGACGACCACCCCATGGACATTGCCGGCCAATGAAGCCGTGGCCCTGCATGCAGACCTGGATTACGTGCTGGTCAAAGGCCTTTGGCAGGGACAGTCCATCGCGATCGTACTGGCAGATGAACTCAAAGATGCTGTTGCCAACCGGATCGGTCTGGAAAATGCCGAAGTTCTGGGCAGTTGCAAGGGTGCCGTGCTGGAGCACCAGTTATTACAACACCCGATTTATGACCGACAGGTGCCCGTGATCCTGGCCGATCACGTGACCACTGAAGCCGGCACCGGCGCAGTGCACACTGCCCCCGGGCATGGCGACGATGATTTTCGGGTTGGCAAGCTCTACGACCTGCCGGTCACAAGCCCGGTGGGTGCCAATGGCCTGTATCTGCCTGATACGCCATTGTTTGCCGGCAAGTTTGTCTGGTCTGCCAATGCCGAAATAGTCGAACTGATGCAGGACAGCAAGGTGTTGCTGCACCACGAGCCGTTTGTGCACAGCTACCCGCATTGCTGGCGGCATAAGTCGCCCACCGCATTCCGGGTTACACCACAGTGGTTCATCGATATGGACAAGGCCGGTTTGCGTACCGATGCGTTGGCGGCTATCAAGGATATACGCTGGGTACCAACCTGGGGTGAGGAGCGTATCACCGGCATGATCGAGGGCCGTCCGGACTGGTGTATTTCCAGGCAAAGAACCTGGGGTGTGCCGATCACGCTGTTCGTTCACCGTGAAAGCGAAGAACTGCATCCCGATACCGATGCATTGATGTTAAAAGCTGCCGACCTGATCGAGGAGTTTGGCATCGATTGCTGGTATGACGAGGATATTTACCAACGATTGGGCGTCGATGAATCCGAATACGCACAGGTTAAGGATATTCTTGATGTCTGGTTTGATTCCGGCGTCAGCCATCGTTGTGTGCTGGATGAGCGTGAAGAGTTACGCCGTCCTGCAGATATTTATCTCGAAGGTTCTGATCAGCATCGAGGCTGGTTCCAGTCTTCATTGCTGACCTCGGTTGCCATGCATGGTGAGGCGCCCTACAAGCAGGTGTTAACCCATGGTTTCGTCGTGGATGCCGATGGCAAGAAGATGTCCAAATCGATGGGCAATGTCATTGCACCGCAAAAGGTCATGAACTCACTGGGCGCCGATGTACTCAGGTTATGGGTGGCTGCGGCGGACTACCGTCAGGAAATGACGGTCTCTGACGAAATCCTCAAGCGGGTATCAGATGCCTATCGGCGTATCCGTAATACCGCACGGTTCCTGCTGGGTAACCTTGATGGTTTTGAACCGTCGGATGCGCTTGCACCGGAACAGATGTTGCCGTTTGATCGCTGGGCGGTGGACCGGGCTTTGCAGATTCAGAATGAACTCAGCCAGGCTTATGATGACTACCAGTTCATGCAGGTGTATCAGAAGATCAACAATTATTGTGCTTTGGAACTGAGCGCAATCTATCTGAATGTCCTGAAGGATCGTCTTTACACGACCGGAAGGGATAGCCTGCCGCGCCGCTCCGCGCAAACAGCCATGTATCACATACTGGAGAGCCTGGTTCGCTGGATCGCACCGGTATTGAGCTATACGGCGGAAGAGATCTGGGCACTAATGCCTGGTGAGCGGGAAGATAGCGTCTTGATGAGCCAGTGGTACGACGGCCTGTTTGCCCTCGATGACGGGATTTATGACAAGGCGTTCTGGCAGGAAACCATGTCAATGATCAACACGGTGAATGAGGCCATTGAACCATTGCGCAGGGATAAAGTGATCCGTGGGTCATTGGAAGCAACCGTGCGTATTCAGCCTGTGAATGAGAGCCGCCGCGAGTTCCTGGAGAAATGGGGCGATGAACTGCGTTTCATACTGATCGTTTCTGAAGCGACTATCGAATCAGATACTGCGGCTGCGCCGGCCGATTGTTACGAGACATCGGATTATCGGGTCTGGATTGAAAAGAATGCCGATCCAAAATGTGTGCGTTGCTGGCAACAGCGTGAAGATGTGGGTCAATCAAGTGAGCATCCGGAGTTGTGCGGGCGCTGTATTGAGAATGTTGACGGTTCAGGAGAAGAGCGCAGGCTCGCTTAAAATGGGTACACAGTCACAAAAGCCCGGCGGCATGTTTCAGAATAAGATGGCGTTCGCGTGGTTGTTGATGTCGGTGGTGATTATTGTGTTGGACTTATGGACCAAGGGCCTGGCCACCGAATCTCTGACACTGTACCGCCCGGTGGAATTGACACCATGGCTGAATATGACGCTGGCGCACAACTACGGTGCGGCATTCAGTTTCCTCAGTGACGCAGGCGGTTGGCAACGCTGGCTGTTTACCGGCCTGGCCGCGGTGGTCACGCTGGTGCTTATCGTATGGTTACTGCGATTGCCGGCAAGGGAAAAGCTGACTGCTGCGGCACTGGGCCTGATTATTGGTGGCGCGGTCGGAAATCTTATTGATCGGGTTATTAATGGATATGTTGTTGATTTTATAGACGTTTACTACAAAACCTGGCATTGGCCCGCATTTAACCTGGCCGATTCAGCGATTACCGGTGGCGTGATATTGTTGTTGCTTGATGGTTTGTTCCTATCGGTTTCAGGAAAGCAATCCGAGGACAATTGATGGACATCCAGCTGGCCAATCCGCGCGGCTTTTGCGCAGGTGTAGACCGGGCAATCGAAATCGTTGAGCGTGCGCTGGAACTGTTCGGTGCGCCAATCTATGTTCGCCATGAAGTCGTGCATAATCGTTTTGTTGTAGACCGCCTGGCTGGATTGGGGGCCGTGTTTGTTGAAGAACTGGATGATGTACCCGACGATGCTACGGTGATCTTCAGTGCACACGGTGTTTCCCAGGATGTGCGCAAAGCGGGAACACAAAGGGGTCTAATGGTATTTGACGCAACTTGCCCTTTGGTGACCAAGGTACATATGGAGGTTGCCAGGCACTGCAAGGCAGGTATGGATGTCGTGCTGATCGGGCATGCCGGTCACCCGGAAGTCGAGGGGACGCTTGGGCAATGGCTGAAAAACCCGCCACGCTCCAACCGCATATACCTGGTGGAGTCTCCCGAGGATGTGGCGTTGCTTGAAGTCAGCTTTCCCAAAGAACTGGCTTTTGTGACCCAGACCACCCTGTCGGTTGATGATACCCGGGGGGTAATTTCTGCTTTAGAAGAAAAATTTCCCTCTATTGTCGGGCCGAAGCATGATGATATCTGCTACGCCACCCAAAACCGTCAGGATGCGGTCAAGACGCTGGCCCGGAAAGCAGACCTTGTGCTGGTTGTCGGTTCGATTAACAGTTCCAACTCCAACCGTTTACGTGAGTTGGCAGAAAAACAGGGTGTTCCTGCTTACCTGATTGATGGTGCGGAGGATATCAGGCCCGAATGGCTGGTAAATGTGGAGCATATTGGCGTAACAGCAGGTGCTTCAGCGCCGGAGAGCCTGGTTACGGGTGTCATTGAGCAACTTCGCCAGCAGATTTCGGCCAGCGTCAGCGAAATTGATGGCGTGGCGGAACATATGGAATTTGCTTTGCCAAGAGAGTTGCGTATCAAGACCAACGGATAGTGTTAATCAACGACCATTCCAGCACTTCATTACGCTGATGTTTCCGGCACTGATACTTCTGGCCCCGGATTGATCCAGCGATAAACTTCCGCAAGCATCTGCAAGTTGTGCGCCCTTTGGGGTAGCCATGGCGATATAGGTTCGCCCCTGTGTGTCCGGTGGGTTATAGCTGACCTCGTAGCGCTTGTGTTCAGAGCCTGGGTGACATTTATTGGTGTCGTAGCTCCCGCGGCCGGCATAGACGCGCTGCTGGCACATTGAGGCCTGCAACAACATCCTGATGGCCTCGGTGCGATGCACCCGCAGCATATAACCCTGGTAGCTTGGCACCGCCAGAGATAGCAAGATGCCCATTACAGCCATTACGATTATCAACTCGATTAATGTCATGCCATGGGATAAGAAAACTTTTGTGTGAAGTTTCATTTTGCTTAGCGCAGTTCCCGCCAGGCGACGCGTCCGCATTCGGCCGTTGGTTCTGAGCCGGGACACAATTCCGATGTGCCGGTCTCAGGTGGTTCAGCACTTTCAGTAACAGCCCAGGAACGAACAACAATGCTCTCAATCACTGAAATGCCGGCATCCGTTCGCCCGTTGCCGCGCGCCAGTATTCGATACCAGACCTGCAGGTCGGTTGCACCGCTTTCTGCCGGCAGAACTTCATGAATAGCCTCAATAATCCAAACCGGTGGGTGTCTGCTGTCGTTAGTAATCGGTGCGACGCGCTCGCCCGTTAGCGGGTCAATGCCCGCCTCATGTCCCTGCTCTAGCCACCAGGATAGATCTTTAAATTCCGAACCTGCCGGCAAGTCGCCTGGAGCGTGGGTTTTCAAATCATCGCAGGAGGTGCTGCAGGTCTCGGGTGCGACTCCACCCTGTTCAAGTAACCAGTTTTCCGCCCATGAAAGTGCACTCAATGCGGACTGTCTGGCACGTTCAGTCTCCTGCAGGTTGGCGGCAAGCTGGTTTTGCAAAATGGCCTCTGCCGAAGCGGACAAGCCAAGCAGGGTCAATGCGGTCAGAAAAATAAGGCAAAGCAGCAATACCATGCCTGTCTGGGCCTTAACACGGAATTGCGGAGGTTTGAGCAGGCGAGAGTTCATTTCAACCTGCTGCGAATGGCGCTTGTAAGTAAACTGACCTTACGCAAATGACCGTCTGCGGGTGTGGTGACGGTTTGATCAAGAAGTGTGATTTGTTCACTGCTCGCCTGCCCGAAAGCTTGCCGGGTAGAAAGCAGTAATGCGACCTTGATAGCCAGGACATTACTTTCCTGTTGCCATGCCTGGCCGGTTACCCAGCTTTCCGCAGTTTTATCGTCATTGCGGTCTTCTGCGTATAAAACCTGCATGGATTCAACGTCTTCTATCAGACCGTAATTGTTGATCTGGGTTGTGAGGCTGGCGGCGTCCGGCCCGAAGCGACAGGTGATTGCAAAGTTATTGCTGTTGTTGACATGAAAGCGGGCCTGCAATAAATGAAATGCCGGTTGACCATCGCTGTCTTTAATCGGGTTTTCATTACCAAAACAATTTCGCCTGGACCAGCGTTGCAGACCCAGCCGATCGCCAGGCAGTGCGTCTCCATCCAGTGTTTCACCTGTCAGGGCAGGTAATGCCGCTCCACTTTGCCAGGGCTCGGGATGGTAACCGGCCTGGGAGATATGTGTCATCAATACGTCCCGCGCGTAACGTCCTGATTCTTCCAGTTGACCCTTACTCAACTGCAAACGGTAGGTGGAAACACTTCCGCCAAGCAGCTGAACAATACCGGACATCAGCAAGGTGGATAGAAATACACCGATCATCACCTCCATCAAGGTGAAGCCATGCTGGGATCTGAAAACCGGCATGTCAGGATACCTCCAGCGTGAAGCGGTGCTGGCTAACCTCGCCGTTGGCATCGCTACCCTGACCCTGCCAGAATATTTTAATCACCAGGGGGCCGGTGCCATCACAATGACCGTTTCCCTCGACACCATCCCGTGGCGTCTCATCGTGGCAGACCAGCCCCCTGGCATTCCGGATGCTATCGGCAAGTTCAAGTTGCCAAAGCCTAAAATCGTAGTCAGCCTGTTGTTCGGCTGTGCATTGGTTTTGACCGCTGCAAATGAGGGAGACGTATTCCGGCGGGTTCAGGTAGCGACTCAACGCGGTTGGATTCATGCGAAGCTGCTCGGCCAGGTTGGCCGCAGCCATGGAAGCTACACCTTCGCGGCGTGCTTCGGCAGAACTGATGATACTGGCCAGTAATAAAGCCGCAAAACCTGCCAGACCGAAGGAAAATATCGTGCTGGCAACCAGTACCTCAATCAGGCTGAACCCATGGCAGTTGGTTTTGTTATGTTTGTATCCGTAACGGCGGATTTGTTGAAATGCAAACACGGTTTCTGAGCCCCTTTTCCGGCGTGTCGCCAGTGTTTATTAATTCTCCAGATATTAGGGCAGGGCCGATAGCGCAAACTGCAGTCGTTTGTTGTCAGAAAATGCTGAACTTAATGTAGGCAGATGCCGTGGAACTGGAATCCTGACTGTCGTTCCGGGCCTGACCCGGAACCCATTTTTTCCAGGTATGTAAATGGACCCCGGGTCGAGCCCGGGGTGACGGTGTTCTTGGGTATTTAGTTGTTCTACCCACTAAAACAATGTTGTCGCAGGCAGCTGATTTGAATATACTTGCCGCCCCCTGGAGCCGATATAGCTCAGTTGGTAGAGCGGCGCATTCGTAATGCGTAGGTCAGAAGTTCGAATCTTCTTATCGGCACCAATTTCTCAATCACTCATATCTTCTATTTGTCGCTCGATGCGACGCTGTCCCAGTTTTGCGACCAGCGTATAAGCAGCCACGATTATCGCCGGGCCCAGCAGGGCAGGCAGCCAGGTGTTTGCCCAGTCTTCAAGTTGCGGCCAGCCATAAAAGGCAAGGCAACCCGAAACGATAGAGCCGGAAAGGATCAGATAGGTAAGCACCACGCCACGCCATGTTGGGATTGGCATAACGCCGCCTAAAAAGAGTTGTAGTGCCAGGTAGCCAAATATTGAAATAGCCAGGACTGCCTGGAAGTCACGAATCTCCTCATCGACCTGGCCAAGGGCGTAAAGCCTATAGAATATTACCGCTGCGAGCAGGATCTGGGTGACCCCCAGCCAGATTGCAGCTGCATAACGGGTATTGGAGCGAGTGCGCTCATCAACTTTTATCTGCTGGAAAAACATCTTCATCTCCTTGTGTCCAGAACAACTCATCCAGAGTTTTATTGGTGACACGGGCGAACCGTATGCAGAGTTTCAGTGTCGGATTGTAACCACCCGCTTCGATCAGACCGATGGTCTGCCGTGTCACGCCGACGCGGTCTGCCAGTTGTGACTGGGTAAGGTCGGACTCAACTCTGGCAAGTTTCAACCGGTTTTGTAGTTTCTGGCCTTTCATAGTTTGAATGTAATTTATACATGGCTAAATGTCAAATATATATTGCATTAGGGCAGATATATATTACAATTATGCTTAATAAAGAAGTGTCTAGCAAAAAGACAATCCCCTGTTTTGTGATCTGAAGCTGCGGTTGACCTGAGTCATGGAGGCATTTACATCAAGGCGCGATACTTGAACTCGCGTACCAATTCACAAAATCAAGAAAAATAGTTTGGCTCACCATGCAATACATATTGGGAGACTCCTATGTTTCATTTCAGATTTGCAGCGTTAATAGCTCTTCTTCTCTTTTCCAGTTCCTGTTTCGCTCAAGCCGGTCTTGCCCTGATAAACACAGATGGCAAAATTGTTGGCTGGTTGCTGGCAAAAAATGCAGGGCAGCACTCCTCTCAATTTATGACACCGGATGGATATATCATGTCCATCAATTCCGGTGGGTATATTGAAAACACCGGCAGTATCATAGTGTCTGAACTAGTATATGGATCAACGGATTGCAGCGGTCAGGCATATATAAAAACTGAATTTTTGTCATCTGAAATCATACAACTGGGTGTTGATCGCAAGAGCGCCGTGTTCGCCAGGACAGATCACTCTGGCACTAATTTCACCAGGTCAATGCAATCAAATAAAACTCCTGCGGGTATCTGTGTTACCTGGGCCACACCGGAGAACAGGAGCGTTATGACAACTACTGAAATTGCCCCGCTGGATTACGGTATCAAGGAGGCTATCAACGGGTTCTGGCGGGTTCATATTCAGAGTCGCGAAATTCAAAGGCCAGAAATTATCTCCTGCGATGGCTTTGAAAGTTGCCCAACGTCTTAAGTTGATCGGGTTTAAATAAGCGCCGCTAAATCGTGCCCGGTCACACAGGCGAGTGTCCAGCCGAGCATGCCGTGACCGGTATTGAGGTAGAGGCCATTCACCGGGGTGGCGCTGACCACGGGTTGACTGTTGGGTGTCATGGGCCGGAAACCTCCCCACTCGTTCGCTGAGCTTGCATCGAAATCGGCAATGTCCGGGGCAAAATTGCGGGCGGTATTCAGCAGGGTTCGCACCCTGGCTTCATCCCGGTCTGTATTGAAGCCGACGAAATCGGCAAAGCCGGCGATACGGATCTTGTCTCCCAGGCGGCTGTAAACCATTTTGCTACCCAGGTCGGTAATACTGACTGAATTTGATTTGTCAGTGGCGGGCAAAGTTACGCTGTAACCGCGTATCGGGTTGATATTGGCCCTGATACCCAGGGGTTTGAGAATACGGTCGCTCCAGGCACCCAGGCAGACGACCACTGCATCCGGTTTGAGTGTTCCATTATCTGTTTCTATTGCATCAAGTTTGCCGTTCCGGGCAGCAATGTGCCGCACTCTGGTATTGAACTGGAATTCGGTATTTCGGTTATTGCCAAGCCACTCACCAAGCTGGGATGTAAATGCAAGTACATCTCCTACCTCGTCATTTTCAGAATAAACAGCACCGGCGAATGGCGTCCTGATATGTGCGAGCGCAGGCTCGATTTCAATGGCTTGTTCGGGTGTTATCACATGTACCTCGCAGCCATGCTGTCGTTTGAGCGCGCAGGTATCCCCGGCACTTTTTAGATCCGACTGATTGCCGAGTACCACCAGCTTGCTGGCTCTGCGGAACGAGAAATCCAATGGAACCCGGGATCGCAG